>OOCB01000011.1_pt1 | contig 267048 bp, 288 predicted proteins | sample 1671351 | NCBI WGS metagenome assembly OOCB01 (sample SAMN06348148, study PRJEB24527) | human gut metagenome | biome: human gut; feature: ankylosing spondylitis patient; material: feces | host: Homo sapiens | place: China | collected 2015-10 | reverse complement strand
CCATTTCTACTGATACTGTAAAGTTTTATTCATCTTCTTCACAAAAAATACGCATCTTCTATGTTATAATATAAATAAAGAATTTTTTAAGGAGTTGATAAATTATGCCCACTACTTTTAAGTTCATCAATCATGCTTGTTTCACTCTGACACATGAAGGACATACTATTATTTTTGATCCTTATCTCGATGGCAGCACCCAGGATATCAATGATCTTAAAGTTGAATATATTTTTGTTTCTCATGGCCATTTCGACCATCTTGGCAGTGCAATAGAGCTTGCTAAAGCGTACAATGCAACAATTATTTCCACAGCTGAGGTTTGCGGAGTTGTTAGTGAAGCCGGCGTGGAAAACCATGCTATGCATTTGGGTGGGACGCACGAATTTCCTTTTGGTAAAGTGCGCCTTACTTTAGCATTCCATGGCAGCGGCATTCCTGGTGGACATGCCTGCGGTTTTATTGTCGATTTCTATGGTACTAAACTTTATTTTGCCGGCGATACCGCTTTATTTGGCGATATGCAGCTTTTACAACGATTGGATGCCTTTAATTACGCAGTTCTCCCCATTGGTGATAATTTCACAATGGGACCAAAAGACGCAGCTATTGCAGCCGAATTTTTACAAGCTGAATATGTAATTCCAATCCATTATAATACATGGCCTTTGATTGCTCAGGATCCAGTTAAATTTAAAGAAGCTGTCGAAAAAAGCACGAAATCTAAAGTTTTAATTGTAGCACCAGGTGAAAGTATTGAATTAAAATAATTTAGAATGAATATAAAAATAACCTTGCCTATGGCAAGGTTATTTTTATATTCATTCTAAATACATCGCTGCAAAATAAGGTTCCAAAACATCCTCACGACGCTGCAGTGAAAAATTAACACCAATAGTTATTTCACCTCCAGCTGCTACAATCCCTTTTATTCTGCAATTAGTACCAATCCTTAAATTATTTTTCACTATCAGTAACGCCCGTTCCATTTGCACATTATCACCAATAATCAGATTATCACCAACTACTATCGTTACTCTTCCCAACAAATGTAAATTGTTTTCTATAGTAATATTCTTTTCGGAAATCAGGAAAGCATCCCCCTTTAATGCTTCCACTATACAAGGTAACCTTGCCCCATATAAATCATCACTATAATAAATTCCCTTACCGAACCCCAACTGGCGATATTCGTCATCGGTCAAAAAACTATAGTGGCTCCATTTTTTATAAGCGCCTATGTCCAATGTCTCTAAAATATCACCTGCTTCACCAACACAGATTAAATCATTATACTTATTGAAATCACCATTTATCTTACGACCAGCAGTTAAAGTATTTTCGTAAAACTCCTGTCCGCGTCCTAACGGCGGCTGTAAACAAACCTCTGCCAATCTTATTTGCATATCATCTGCTATTGAAATAACACTCACTTTACGCCCTGGCAGACTTTCAGCTCTTTCTAAAACAACTTCTGTCTGCATTACTTTTTGACCAGGATATAACATTTGCTCTTCAAGCCTAAAGCTTTCTGTCAGATTACTACTCTGCTCTTTTCTCAGCACACAACTCATAACATCACCAGTTGCAGCCTGCAGCTGATTATGTAAAACAATTTTGCTTTCAGCCTCAATTTCTTCGCGCAACGAATAATATAATGCCTGAACAGCTCCGCTCAACACAACACATGCCAACAATACAACAATGCTTACACTGCCTCTGCTATATCTGTTTATTTTCATCCTTCAATGACTCCATTACCTAAAAGCAGTACCTTACTGCTGGTTATCCTTCTTCCGCTTTTAGTATCCTGGATTTTTATGGTCAGCATCAATTCTCTGTAATTCAAACGTTCTGCCCGAAACTCTTCGATCTTTACAGATGCTAAAGACAAAACATTAACGCCTTTCAAAGAATTACTTTTAGTTTGACGATATAAAATATTACCACTCAGATAAAATGTTATCTGACGACTGCCAAAAACATCCTGACAAATTATTTTACTGCTGCCTTTATACCCTGTATTACTGATTGTTACTGTTGCTGCATGTAAAAACAATTCTCTCTCAGGTAATGAGAAACTGTAATTTGCAGCCCGCCGCAGCATAATGTCAGACTGTATACGCTGCCAGCCCTGCAGCAGCTGTCGCACCCCGCCTGCAAACAGCAGGCTCGTCGTTATAATAAATATTAAAGCCAAATTTAATTCGACTAATAAAAATCCTTTATTCCGACAATGCATAACGCACCTTATTAACAAGCACCTTTTGATTTCTGCATTCTCTGACTGTAATTATTTCCTGTTTAATTTGCAAGTTATCAATAAATTCCTTACGTTCAATAAACAGCCCCTGCTCTGCCGCTAAAGCATCTGCCGCCTCCACGTTCCTTACTTCCAACAATTCAAATGCCAGTTCCAGCCGATTATATTGCTGCATTGCTAAAACGCAAGCCTTATAACCTGTCAATAATGAACAGCAGGTAATACTGACAAGCAGTAAAACCAGCATCACCTCAATCAACATAAATCCCTGCTTATTTAATTTCACTTACAACGACCCTTCCAGTTACAGGCTGTACTTCAAACTTTTTTACCAGCTGTGGCTGCCGTCTATTTTTTATTAAAACCGAAAAATAAACCTGCGGTGCACCTTCTGCAGAAAAGCGTATTATTGAAGTATTAGGACTGTAAAAATACAGACTTCCCTGCCCGATTTCCTGAAGCCTTACTTTTTTTACAATTTTACCTTCGCGATAAACATAATAACACTGTTGGTCTAAATCAACAGTCAACTTATTCTGTAAGCCCGCTCCCCAAAGAGCTGCCTGCTGCAACGCAGTTACTTCCGCCGCCAGTCGCTGACAAAACCCTTCCATCTCCAAACGGTTGTCTACTTTAATAATACCCTCTGCACAAGGAATCAATAATGCCATAACTAAGCCATAAAAGCTGATATAAAGCAGTATTTCAACAAGTGTAAATCCAGAATTATTACGACTGCTTGCTGCCATCTGAAACAACTTCTTTTCCTTCGGCATCATTACCTTTAAGGATGTAATTCAGTCCATTATCAGCAATGGCATAAGAAAAAACAGTATTAGTAGCATCTTGAAAACCTTTATTTCTGGCAATGTATTCACTCACCAAATCTTCTAATTTTTCTGGGCATTTACCCTTTTCCATTTTATATAACTGAATCGCACTGTCCACTGTTAAAAGATCATTTTTCAGTTTGGCATTTTTAGCTTTTTTATTAGCTGAATCAATAGACGGCAGAAGCATTCCAGCCAACACACCCAACATAGCCGTTACAGCCACCAGTTCAATCAAAGTGAAACCTTTTCTTCCACATAAATTTTTATAAAAATTCATCATAACACTTCCATCATTCGTATTCAGGTATTTCCGTTAAAAAAGTCAGTAAAGGTGACGCTACTGTAAAAATCATAGCACCAATCACTAACGATATAATAATTAAAAGTACAGGTTCCAATAAAACTTTAAAATTTTTTAAACTTGCGGTAAAATCCTGCTCCAGTAATAATGCTGCTTCCTTAAGCATCGTTGCTAAAGCCCCTGAACTTTCTCCGACGATTAAAAATTCTATGGTCAGTGAACTAAAAAGCGGAGAAGCTAATGCTGCTGCCTTGGTAATATCGCTGCCGCGAACGATAGCTTCTGAAAAAAGCATTGCTTTTGCAGTCATTTTTTTATCAGCACTTCCAGCAGCAGCAGTTTTTATCGACACCGGCAACGAAATTCCACTATTAAGAAGCAACGACAGTATTTTGCAAAATCGTATTTCCAAAAACGTCTGTCGATAACCTGCGATAAGAGGCAGGCAGAAGCACCATTTCAGCAGACTATACCTTCGCTGCCATAAATAATATAAAATAAATAAACTTAAAGACGCTGCTGCCTGCCAATATTTAACAGCAATTTCACGTACAAACATCATTACCTGTAAAGGCAACGTTGGAACAAGGTCAAAAGACTGATATAAGTCGGCAAACAATGGTAGTAATTTAACTACAAATAAGCAGCCAGTTACTATAGCTAATGATAATACCAAACATGGATATAAGCAGATATTCTTTAAAAATCTGTTTATTTCTTCCTTCTGCCCAAAATAAACAGCCAGTTCAGACAACATCTCCTGTAAGATGCCCCCTTGTTCTCCTGCCTCAATTACTGACACAGTAACAGGTCTAAAAATATGTACGTGTTTTTTCATCGCAGCAGACAACGCTTTTCCAGATTGTAAATCAGCAATCAATAAACAGCAGACATTTGTTAAAGAAACCGGGCAGCGTGTTTTTAAAAGTTCCAATGCTCTGCACAACGGAATACCGCTGCCAATCATGGCTGCCAATTGCTGAAAAAAACGGCTGCGTTCTTTGTCATTAACTTTACCACTATTAAACAAACGGCTTATTTTAATAGTGAAACTTTGTACTTCTTCTATCCCAGTAATATAATCATAATTTTCGTGTAAAAATGCTGCTACTTCCTGTTTACTGTCAGCTAAATAACTTCCCTGGTAAAGTTTTCCTGCCATACTGCGTGCTCGCCAGCGGTACAACTGCATTGTTACACCTCCATTATTTTCAGGTATTCTTTATTCTTGCACTATACTCCCTCTCATTCTAATGATATTTGTGAAAAAATAGTGAACGAGAAAATAAAAAAGACGTCTTTCCAAGGAAAAACGTCTTTTTTATTAACTATTATTTTTACCAATTCAGATATTTAAGCTATCTTACTTTCTCCAACAGCTCCAGATATTTTCCCTTTACCAAATCTGGTTCAAAGACATATAGTAAATGTTTAAGCTGTTCTCTGCTTGTACGCGGCTGCTGAGAGGCCCAATAGCCCACTGTTAACTGTACCAGTCTGCGTACTCTGATCTTATTTTTTTCACTTTTAGCAGCAGATAAACCAAACTGCAGCCACTCTCCGTATACAGTCATTTCTTCCTGCATAGTCAGTCTCGCCACAGCAGTTATCAAATCCCGCTGAGTACGCAGCACCAAACTGCCTATTTGTTCCCGTTGCTGCTGACTGCGCCTGCTGGAAACAGCCTGATCAAGTAAAACCAGCATAAAATTCTGCCACGGAGCATATAATTTAAACGCGTTAGCAAAACCATCCCAGCCTGCATACATTTGAAAATGTAAGGCAATATTCATCAGCGTACTACGCGTTAAGGCAAAATCTTTTTCACGCACCAGAAAAACAAATAATCCGTCCATTAACTGCCTGGTCTCATTTTCCCATTTTCTCCGGGCAATCTGTGCAATCAGCTGTGTCCATTCACGCACAAAATACTGTAATTCTCCTGCAGTTAATGATTTATTATTGGTCAATAACAAACTCATCCAGCGCAGCATTGGTAATGCATTAACATAACGTCTGTCCGAGGCCGTAAAAAATAGCGTCAGCAAAAATTCTACCATTTTAGAACCGGCATAGACAGTACTCTCTGCACTGTAACGTACAACAGCTTTGGATACAATAGCAGAAAATCTGGCTTCATCACGCATTCTAGCAGCCATAACTGCCATATCCTGCAGCATCTGCAGCAATTCCTGTTCCAAATCAGCATCTGTTTTTGTTAATTCATTGCTTACAATAACCACTATATTCGCACACTGTATCGTTACCTCCGGCAGTCCATCTTTCATTGCCAGGCAGCCAAGCATACCCAATTTACGTATGCCTTCTGCACGCAGATGCGAATTTGTCACTAAAACAGGCTGAAAAACAGCTACTATCTCTTTTGCTAAAATTTCATGTTTAGCACGCATGAAATAGATGCAGGAATTCTTTAATTTCTCCAAACAGGCTTCGCAGGCTATTCCCTGTTCTGCCAAAAGCTTAAAACGGCGTACTATTCGCTCAATCGTCAATGACATCTGTTCCTTGACGCTTTGCGACATAACCGCCTCAGACTGCATATCTAACGCATCCAGAAGACAACTGAGCAGATCCTGTGCCAGAACACTTTTCTCATCTGAAGACAGGTCTTTTTTCTGTGTCTGTTTTTCCAGCTTAGTTACATTATCTAAAAGATTTTTAAACGTAGGACCATGAACTATCCTGGTTGATTCTTCAGCCATCTCTACCTCTATCCTCTATTAAATATTGATAGCACCTTCATAAACGATACCGCTTACAGTATCCACAGTTACTTCCATATCGTCTTTAAGCAGGTTAAGCGCATTTTCAGCGCCAACAACTACAGGAATACTACAATTAATTGCTATGATGGCTACTGAAGATGTCAGTCCACCCTCCTCTGCAATAATAGCAGCTGCTTTAGACGCATAAGCTGCCGCTTCATCCGGCAATACTCCAACTACTAAAACATCACCAGGTTTAAACTTTTCTTTAAAATCTGTCAATGTAATAGCAGTGCATATTTTACCTGTAACCGAACGTTTACCTATACCAACACCGCTTACTAATTTATTTCCCACATTAACCACCTTAATCAAATTCGTTGAACCTGGTTTACCGACAGGAACTCCAGCTGTAATGACAACCGAGTCACCGTCTTTGACATAACCGTGTTCACGTGCACATTTCAATGATATCTCAATCATTTCATCAGTATTATCACTGGAAGGCCCCAAAAGCGGCCTTACTCCCCAGTAAAACTGCATCGCCCTTACCCTTGCAGGTATCCGTGAAACGCCTACAACATAACACTTAGGCCTGTATTTAGCAATCATTCGAGCCGTAAAACCAGATTCAGTAACCGTAACAATAGCGTCTGCATCCAGTTCCTGTGCAATCTGCACTGTAGCATGACTTATAGCCTCAGTAGAATGTATTTTATCACTAATACCTTTTCCTTTAAAAATAGCGGCATAATCCAATGCCTCTTCTGTTCGCAATGCTATCTTGGCCATCGTCTGAACTGCTTCCAGCGGATACGAACCTGAAGCAGTTTCACCGCTCAGCATAATAACATCAGTTCCATCAAAAATAGCATTAGCGATGTCACTGGCCTCTGCACGGGTTGCACGATAACTGTTGACCATGCTTTCCAGCATCTGCGTAGCTGTAATCACAGGCTTACCGGCCTTATTACAGCGCCTGATAATTTCTTTCTGCACCAAAGGAACATATTCAGCGGGAATCTCTACTCCCAAATCACCACGCGCAACCATTACGCCATCAGAAACTTCTATGATTTCATCAATATGCGTAAAACCTGCCTGATTCTCAATTTTGGAAATAATCCCCATCCCCGATCCTGCGGCTTCTAAAACCTTACGAATCGCAAGAACATCCTCTGCCTTTTGTACAAAAGACGCTGCAATATAATCCATATCATGTTCTATTGCAAAAGTAATATCTTTTATATCCTGCTCAGACAAAAAAGGCAGTTTTAATTCCACACCCGGACAGGCGACTCTTTTACGTGAACCCAGCTGCCCACCATGCACTACTTTCGTATAGATTTCAGTTCCGTTGATGCGTTCTACCTCTAAAGAAAGTAATCCATCAGCCAATAAAATAGCATCGCCTACTTTTAATTCATCAGGTAAACCTGAATAATTAACTGAAGCAATCTGTTCATTACCGATCTGCTCCTTCGTTGTCAGACAAAAAGATTCGCCCTCCTGCAACGTAATTTTATCATGTTCAAAAATACCCAGGCGCATCTCAGGCCCCCGGGTATCGGCAATCATAGCGATCGGTTTATTGACTTGTTCAGCCGCCTCTCTGACAAGCCCCAATCTTTGGGCATGTTCAGAATGGCTTCCATGTGAAAAATTAAAGCGGGCCATATCCATTCCCGCTTTCAGCATAGAAACTAAAAGCGGGATATTATCAGTACTGGGACCAACGGTGCAAATGATTTTTGTTTTCTTCATTGCCCGGCCTCCTTAGAATTACAACTGAAACTTGTTTTCGCAAATGACCTCATACGCATCTTCAGCTTCGGAAAGCGGCACACTGATTTCATATACGCCACCGTGCTTGGAATTCGTAGTTTTAGTCTGCGTCAAAAAACCGTTCGCGGCTAATACTTCTTTGATCCTGGCAGCCGCTTCAGCGGTCTGCGCAATGTATACTACCTTCCACACAGGTTTTTCCTCCAAGTTTAAAGCTTAAGCCTCTTTAACAGCTTTGATTTTAGCGATCAGCTTGGGCAAAATTTCACGTGCATCGCCTACGATACCATATTGAGCAACCTTGAAAATTGGTGCATTGGCATCTTTATTAATGGCAATAACAATATCAGAAGCAGACATACCAGCTAAATGCTGTATAGCACCGGAAATACCAAACGCAAAATAAATTTTAGGCGTTACAGTTTTGCCAGATTGACCAACCTGATGCGCATGATCTACCCAACCTTCATCGACAACAGCGCGAGACCCCCCAACACTGCCATGTTCAAATAAAGCAGCCAATTCTTCGAGCATTTTGAAATTATCACAGCTGCCTAATCCACGACCGCCTGAACAAATAATCTCCGCATCTTCTATTTTAATAGCGCCACTGGCCCCCAAAATCTCTTTGCGAACTAACTCTACCTTAGATGTAACAGCATTTTTTACAGTATAATTTACAATTTCGCCGCTTCTAGATGCATCGACATCCTTTGCCTTAAAGACCTTAGGACGTACAGTGCCCATCTGCGGACGATGCTCATCACAGATTATCGTAGCCAGAATATTACCGCCCAAAGCAGGACGTGTCCATTCTACCAGTTCTCCATTGATATCCAATGCCGTACAATCAGCACAAAGACCTGTGCCTAAACGTGCGGCGATACGAGGGGCAAGATCTCGGCCATCTACAGTAGCTCCGCATAAAACAGCATTTGGTTTATAGGTTTCAACCAATTCACAAAAAGCATTAGTATAAATATCAGTATTATACTCTGCATACTCAGGTCCGCTTACAACATAAACAATATCAGCACCGGCTGCAAATAGTTTCTGCGGCAAGCTGCCAGCTTCTTTACAAATCAAAACAGCGCAGCATTTCTGATCTGCTTTAGCCGCCAATTCGGCGCCGACACCAAGCAATTCATAAACAACACCAACAGGCTCTCCGTCTTCTAATTCAACATTGACCCATAAATCTTTACCTTCTTTATTCTTTACCTCACGGACAATCTCTTCACGTTCAATTGCCTCAACAGGGCATTCCCCTATGCAGGCACCACAGGCGATACAGGTGTCCTGATCGATATTAGCCTTACCGTCAACCATATTGAGCGCGCCAACCGGGCATACTGCTATACAGGATTCACAGCCGATACATTTTTCTCTATCTACACAAATAGCCATCTTCATTCACCTCAATGAGTAATAATTTTCGCTTGTACCAATTTTTCGATCAGCATATCAACAGCTTTGTCTGTATCTTCTTCATTGATTATTTCGCTTTCGATCTGTGGTACGGACGGGGTGAAGATTTTCAAAACTTTAGTCGGAGAACCTGATAACCCTATCACTTTCGGATCAATCTCCAACTCAGCCGCACCCATTACGGGAATCTCTGCTTTTCTTGCTTTCATTTTTCCTTTGATACTGGCAAAACGAGGTTCTTTTTCAGATTTAGTAACAGTAACTACAGCCGGCAATGTAACAGCCAAAGTCTGGCAGCTGCTTTCATTCTCTCGTTCAACAAGCAGTCTTCCATCTGCTCCCAACGCTACTTTTAAAACCCCGGTAACCTGTGGAATGCCAAGATGTTCGGCCATTTCAGGTCCAACTTGAGCAGTATCACCATCAATTGCCTGTTTACCGCATAAAACCAAATCGCACTCTCCTACCTTACGTACAGCAGCTGCTAAAGCAACACTTGTAGCCAGAGTATCAGAACCAGCCAAAGCCCTGTCACTGATTAAAACAGCGTCGTCAGCGCCCATCGCAATGGCCTCTTTCAAAATATCCGTCGCCTGCGGCGGTCCCATCGAAACGACGGTAACCTTCGCTCCGCTGGTGTCCTTAAGGATCAAGGCAGTTTCCAATGCCTGACGGTCAAAAGGATTCATAATATTTTCAACACCATCGCGAATAAGTGTGTTGGTTTCAGGATTAATTTTGACCTCTGCCGTATCAGGAACTTGTTTGATACATACTACGATATTCATGTGAGCCCTCCTCTATATTTATGCCAAAGGTTTTAACTACATATTTATTATTGTAACATTCTTTACTTGACTGTGGCAAGCAAAACCCTGTTTTTCAACACGGTTTCACCCCTTTAAATACCAATTTTCTCCCAATAAATCATCTAAAGCCTGGTAAACACCGGCATTCTTCCCATCCACCCAAAAACAGCGCTCTACTTTGATCATCTTTCCTGAATCTATCAGATGCAGATAGACAGGTGTGTCGCCCGAAAAACTTTCAAAAATCTGTTTTAATCCTTTTTGGACAATACCATTTTCATCCTTTTTCATGATCTTTATATGTAAATCAGGAGGCACTTCCTGCAGAGGTTTAATCTTTAACGCCTGAATTTTTCGTTCACGTTCATCGATACTGAGTTTTCCTTCCACGCTGATTGCATTCTCCTGATAAAGCAGCCTGGCAGCGTCACGGTAAACTTTTGGAAAAACCACAATCTCCATCTTTCCGTTAAAATCTTCTAATGTTAAAATCGCCATACTGTCACCCTGACGCGTATTTCTTATCCGGCAATCCGAAATTATGCCGGCAACACTGAAATATTTACCGTCAAGCACTTCACTGGCATCTGATATTTTACGCAATGGAGTGTAATAATACAAGGAACCGACATAAGCGTCTAAAGGATTACCGGTTACATAAAAACCGATCAGTTCCTTCTCATATTGCAAAATCGTGCGTTTGGGGATTTCTTCCAATTCAGGTATTTTTAGCTCATTAACATCAGCAAAACTGTCATCACCAAATAGTCCCATCTGTCCGCTCTGATAATCTTTTTGATAATTACTGCCCATGTCCATAGCCTGTTCTGCAACGGCTAACAACTCGGAACGTTTATAACCAAAGGAATCCATCGCGCCACATTTTATTAAATTTTCCAACATTCGTTTATTAACAGCTCTATTATCCACCCGTTTACAGAAATCCATCAAAGATTTAAAAGGTCCCTCTTTACGTGCCTGTAAAATGCTGCCGATCGCATTTTCACCTACATTTTTCACACCTGCTAAACCAAAACGGATAACCCTGTCTTTATTTACAGAAAAGCTTCGGCCACTTTCATTAACATCCGGCGGTAAAATCTTCAGCCCCATACTGCGGCACACACTTATATACCAGCTCAGCTTTTCGCTGTCACTGATGACACTGGTCAAAAAAGCTGCCATAAATTCTGCAGGCCAGTGTGCTTTAAGATAAGCAGTCTGATAAGCAACTAATGCGTACGCGGCAGAGTGCGATTTATTGAACCCATAACCGGCAAAATGCTGTAGGAGAGCAAAAATTTCACTGCTCAGCTGCGCGCTGATACCATGTTTTTGTTGAGCTCCATCAATAAAGGCTTCACGCATAGAATCCAGTTCCTTAGCCTTTTTCTTGCCCATAGCCCGCCGCAGAATATCTGCCTGCCCGAGGCTGAAGCCTGCCAGAACGGAAGTGATCTGCATAACCTGTTCCTGATAAAGAATAACGCCAAAAGTATCTTTTAAAACCGGTTCCAATAAAGGATGCAGCATCTCTGCAGTTTTTTCACCATGACGTCCTGCAATAAAATCTTCTACCATTCCCGTTCCTAATGGTCCAGGACGATACAATGCAACTAAAGGAATAAGATCTTCAAAACTTTCCGGTCCCAAATCCATAACCAGTTTCGTCATTCCGCCTGATTCAAGCTGAAATACCCCTTGAGTATCGCCCTTTCTCAGCATGCTGCACGTTGCTTCATCATCAAGAGGAATTTTATCAATATCAAGTTTATCACCAGTAGTTTCATAAATAAACTTGATTGCATCACCAATTACTGTCAAAGTACGCAGCCCTAAAAGATCCATCTTTAAAAGTCCGAGGCTTTCAATCTTATCTTTATCATATTCAGTTGTAATAAAATTTTCATTCGACAACTGCAGCGGCACATACTTTTTCAAATCATCCGGGGCAATAACAACTCCCGCCGCATGAGTACCTGAATTACGCGGCATGCCTTCCACGCTTTGAGCAAGATCAATCAGGCGTTTGATGTTCGTATCGTTTTCATATAAACTTCTCAGCTCATTACTGGCCTCCAGCGCTCTCTCTAATGTAATACCCAAATCACGCGGAATAAGTTTTGCTACATTATCCACCATGCTGTAAGGCATTTCCAACGCTCTGCCAACATCACGAACCGCCGCGCGAGCCTGTAAGGTACCAAAAGTTATGATCTGGGCAACCTTCTCCTGTCCATAACGATTAATAATGTAATCCAGAACCTGCTGCCTTTTTTCATAACAGAAATCTGTATCTATATCAGGCATACTTACACGTTCAGGATTTAAGAAACGTTCAAACAGCAAATCATATTTCAGCGGATCAATATTAGTAATCCCTAAAAGATAAGCGACAATACTGCCTGCCGCACTTCCGCGGCCAGGTCCTACAGGTATGTCATTTCTGCGGCTGTAACTTATAAAATCCCAAACAATCAGAAAGTAACAGTCATAGCCCATTTTATTGATAATACCTAATTCATATTCCAGCCTATCTAAAACCTGCTGCGTCGGCTCAGGATACCTCCCCGGCATCCCATCTAAACACAGCTTACGCAAATATTCCTCTGCCGATAATCCATTTGGAATAGGGAATTCCGGCAGCAATAAATGACCAAAACTCAATTCCACGTTGCAGCGCTCTGCTATCTTCGCTGTATTTTCTAAAGCTTCAGGACAATCACCGAACTTTTCGCGCATCTCAGCTTCACTTTTTAAATAAAATTGATCATTAGGAAATTTCATTCTTTTAGGATCATCTACAGTACTTGTTGTCTGAATACACAGCAATACATCTTGTGCATCTGCATCTTCGCGCTTCACATAATGAGAATCATTAGTAGCCACTAAACCAAGATCATATTTTTTTGCCAGGCGTTTCAGTTCAGTATTAACAGTATGTTCTTCTTCAAGGTCATGATCCTGAATTTCCAGAAAAAAATTGTCTTTCCCGAAAATGTCCAGATAATCCTTTAAACTGTTTTCAGCTCCTTCTAAATTGCCTCGCAGTATTTGCACAGGAATCTCACCGGCAATGCATGCGCTCATGCAGATAATACCTTTACTGTATTGTCTTAGAATATCTTTATCAATTCTAGGTTTATAGTAAAACCCTTCTAAATGTCCAAGTGAAACCAGCTTCATCAGATTGTGATAACCTTCGTCATTCTCTGCCAGTAAAATCAAATGGTACATCCCATCACGGTTAGTTTTTTCAAATCGTGATCCATTTGTCAAATATACTTCACAGCCTATAACAGGCTTGATTCCCTGCTTCATTGCCTCCTGATAAAAATCAACGACACCATACATTACACCATGATCTGTTATCGCCAGGCTCTTCATTCCGATTTCTTTAGCATAAGCAACCAGATCACTTATTTTTGCGGCACCGTCAAGCAGGCTGTATTGAGTATGGACATGCAGATGTGTAAAATTTACGCTCACAACAGTCCTCCTTCCGAAAAAGCATCGATTTTTTTATTAAATTTATACCATATATTATACCACAACAGATATAGGCAAACACCAGTTGCTTTAAGGATGCACTGCCACTCAAGCAAAAGCATCACCTGCCAATAGCGGCAAAGTGATGCTGAACATCAAACTCTCCTATCTTTATTTTTATATAAACTCCATAATACTCCCGGTACTAAAAACAACAAATTAAAAGCCAAGCTTGGGAATAAGGCATTTGCCGAATCCGGGAAAATAAACGGCCAAAGGCAGGCTACCATTATACCAGCAATCATTGCGGCAAAGCCAGCCTCTTTTGGCACTAAGCCTTTAAAAAACACAATAAATGTCAATGGTAAAAATATTCCTGCCCCCCGCAATGCCATTGACAGATAATTCCAATGCAAAACCAGTGAATCAAGATAATGAAAAACGAATATTACTGCGCCAAATGTAACTGCCAGCACTGAAAATCTACTAATCCACAATAATCTTTTTACATCACGAAGACCTAATAAATCATTAAAAATATCTCGTGAAATCATCGTCCCAATTCCTAATGCAAGACCAGAAATAGAACCAAGCGAAGACAGCAGCAATGCTGCAATACCAATGCCCCCCAGCCATTCAGGCAAATATATACATAGATAAAACGGCAGTGCATCAATAGCGTTAATCTCCGGATGCATCGCATGCATATACATACCTATCATCACTGACGGTAACCCGACAGGAATAACAATCAATGCAGCTGTGACACAGCCTGCTGCTGCCGTTGCACTATCCTTGGCCGAAAACAGAGCCTGTACATAGGTCTGTGTAGAAATAACCCCAATCACCATAGAAAATAAACTAAAAAGACTGTCTTCAATGCCCTTACCAAAAAGGCTGAGCCATGGAAACGCAGGAAAACTTTCACGAATTCCCGTCAATCCTCCCAAATCATTATAAGAAAGAATGCCTCCTACAAAAACAGTTGCAAAAACCAGTAATATTTTAAAAATACCAGCCATTCCAGAACTGTTGATACCGCCAAAAAAAACCAGTGCCGCAACAATAACAATTATTATTGACGCAGCAGCCACCAGGCTTACATGAAAAAGGCCCACTATTAAATGTATTGACGTAAGCATGCTTGCAACAATACTGAAAAATATACCTGCCGTAGCCGATAAACTCGCTATCGGACCAGCTTTCTTCCCGAAGTTTACAACTAAAAACTCAGAAATCGTCATCAGACCGCTATTACGCAGCGGACGGGCATAAAACAGTCCCATGATGATAAACCCAATGCCAGATCCTAAAGTAAACCACCAAGCGGTTAGTCCCAGCTGAAAGCCTAACTGTGCTGTGCCTATGGTAGCAGCACCGCCAACAATAGTTCCTATAATACTGCCTGCGACCATACCAATCCCGGCACTGCGTCCACCTAAGGCATAGTCATCAGCAGATTTTATTTTACGACCGGCATATATACCTGGCAAAATCGTTAAAACCAGTGTTATAACTATACTCACAAGTTGTACTGTTGTTAACTGCATACCTTCCACACCCTTGTTAAAATATTGCTTTCATCTTTGAATATATATTGTTTTATAAATCTTAATTCGCTGTTAAATATTTAAATCCTGCCGTAAATCTGGTAATTCATTATACTATTCTGATATGGAAACTATACCTTTGTTTACACTTTTCTTCATTTTTTATACTTTATCAAGTTTTTCTTGCTTTTTGCTTTTTTGCAAAGTACAATTATCTCATCGAATAGTATCAAGGTACTTTTATCGTACTGTTTTCCAGTACTGCAGCTTCGAGAAGTCAAAGCTTTTAATTCGACTTTTTCTCTCCAGTACAATACCTTGTTGTTCTTCGTAATTATTAATTTATTTATGAGGGGGATTTATCATGAAATTTACTAAGAAAAAACTGGCTCTGGCCATAGGCGGTGCCCTTATAACCATGTCAGTTTTAGTCAGCGGCTGCGGTACAGGCAGCGACAAGAAAGCAGACACTATTAAAATAGGCGTTGTTGCTGAGCTGACAGGTAATAACGCTACTTACGGAACATCCATTACAAATGGAATCAAACTTGCCGTACAGCAGCTAAATGATACCGGTGGTCTGCTTGGCAAAAAAATTGAACTGGTCGTTGCCGATAATAAATCTGAACCTGCAGAAGCTGCTAATGCAATGAGTAAACTGGTCAATCAGGATAAAGCTCCCGTTGTTATGGGATTATTTGCCAGTTCCAGTGCCATAGCTGCCTCTAACGTAAGTGAAGCCGCTAAGGTTCCTTTTCTTGCAGTTGGAGCCACTAATCCAAAAGTAACCTTAGATGAAAAAACAGGTAAGGTAAAACCAAATACCTTCAGAGTTTGCTTCATCGATCCGTTTCAGGGTACTGTCGGTGCTAATTTTATTTTAAATGAACTGAAGCTCCAAAAAGCTGCTGTTTACATTGATAACAGCAGTGACTATGCCAAAGGTCTGGCTGAATTTTTCAAAAAAGCTTATACAGAAAAAGGCGGTACAGTTGTCATTGAAGAATCATATCTGCAAAAAGATTCGGACTTTAAAGCTGTTTTGACAAAAATAGCTGCGGCAAAGCCTGAAGTAATTTATGTACCTGGTTATTATGAAGAAGTAGGTAAAATATGCAAGCAAGCCCGTGAACTAGGTATTACTGTTCCTATTATCGGCGGTGACGGCTGGGATAGTCCTAAATTAGTCGAAATAGCAGGTGCATCATCTCTTAACAATACCTATTTCACAAACCATTACAGCCCGGATTCTACCAATGAAGCTTCCAAAGCTTTCGTAGATACTTATGCTAAAACTTATAAGCAAAAACCTGACGCGCCCGCAGTGCTTGGCTATGATGGAGCCATGCTTTTAGCCGACAGCATCAAACGCGCAGGTGTCTATGAATCAGCAAAAGTAGCAGAAGCATTAGCTGCTACCAAAGATTTTCAGGCAGTAACAGGCAAAACCTCTTTAGACGCTTCCCACGATGCAGTAAAAAGTGCTGTTATAGTTGGATTTAAAGATGGCAAACAGGTTTACCGCGCAACAGTTAATCCTTAAGCATTGTTTTATAACCTCCTAAAAACAGACTCTTACGAGTCTGTTTTTTTATTTGTTCATACTTTCCTTTGCCATCCCTGCAGGCTTAGAGTATAATATATAAATCAATAAATCTACTTTCAAAAGGAGTATCTTATGCCGGAACGCAATCAAATAATTGACGACCTGCGCGGTATCTGTATGCTTGGAGTCATCGGTATCCACGTTGGTTCTTTTGTCCTAGAAGCACCTTATCCCAATAGTTTCTTATATATGCTGCTGGAAATACTTTCACGCTATAGTGTTCCCGCGTTCTTTTTTATCTCCGGTTATGGTTTATTCTGCCAATACCGACCAGAAACTACTATAGCTTATCTGCCTTTTTTAAAAAAACGGCTGCAAAGTGTCGGACTTCCCTATGTTATCTGGTCACTGTTTTATCTGCTTTACTTTTCTGCTGTTATGCCAGGATGTATAAACTGGCAGCCAGCAAATATCCTTTTTCTTCTCTTTTATGGTTTATCCTGCTACCACTTATATTTTATGGTCATACTGCTATGGTTTTATTTTACTTTCCCATTATGGCATAAATTATTTTCTTTTTTCCAAAACAGCAGTCTTAAAATTGGTTTTATGCTGCTGTTCTTACTGCAGATCGTCTTCAACTACTTGACCTGTCATCCCAATCTTAAAAGTACTGACTTACCAGTATTTTTACAAAACCTTTTTTACTATCGTCTAAATTACCTGCCTCTGCATTATTTATTTATTTTTATGTCAGGCGGCCTGGCAGCAGTTTATTATAATACTTTTATAAAATTTATTATCAGACATTTCACAAAAGTAAGTGTCTTCTACATCTTTACGCTCTTGTTTATCGGGGGCAGTTATTACTATTATTATTTTTATCATAATTCCAGTCTGATCATTCTGGTAAACACTCTTCAGCAATTAAGTCTGCAGGGGTTCCTTTACACAATAGGTTCTCTGATTTTTTTCTGTGCAGTCTTTGCCAAAACAAGTCTTTCGAATCCTATCAGAAAGTTTATTCATCTCTTATCAGTAAACTCGCTTATTGTTTATCTCATCCATCCCTTTTGGATGGATATCATCAGCAGGCTTTGTCACGTTGGCGGAATTGTTATGACCAGCAAAAAAATTCTTTTGATCTACTGTCTTCTTGTCACTTTATCTGTACTCTCAAGTATTATCATAACTAAATTAGGAGGTAAACTTCCTTGGCTAGGTTTATTATTAACAGGAAAACGAACTACCTCTACAAAAAAAGCATCTTGAAAATTCAAGATGCTTTTTACTTTCATTTCATTCTAAGTTCACAAACAATTTACAAAAATCAGATTCTTTTGTATAATTGTTTTTACTATAATTATTATTTTATCATATGCTGTGTATGCAGAGTGAAAGGACTTTTATTACTATGGAACGTGAAAATTTCTCATCCCGACTTGGCTTTATCCTTATTTCTGCAGGCTGTGCTATCGGCCTTGGTAACGTATGGCGTTTTCCATTTATTACAGGCATGTACGGAGGCGCCTCTTTCGTACTTATCTATCTATTTTTCCTGCTCATTCTAGGATTGCCTATCATGGTAGCAGAATTTTCAGTAGGCCGTGCCAGCTGCCGTAGCGCTGCACTTTCATTTGATGTTTTAGAACCCAAAGGAACTAAATGGCACCTTTATAAATACGGAGCTATTGCCGGCAACTATATCCTGATGATGTTCTACACAACAGTTGCTGGTTGGATGCTGTATTATTTTTATAAAATGGCTGTTGGTGACTTCGCAGGGCTTGATGCTAAGGGTGTAGGCGCTCTTTTTGGTGGCCTGCTTGGTGATCCGCTGACTATGACTTTCAATATGGTCCTGACAGTCCTGGTTTGTTTTGGTGTTTGTCTTTTAGGTTTACAGGCCGGTGTAGAAAAAATCACAAAAACAATGATGTTATGCCTGCTCATCCTCATGTTAGCCTTAGCTGCAAACTCCATGTTCTTACCAGGAGCGGAAGCTGGTCTTAAATATTACCTCTATCCTGATTTCAATAAAGTCTTTGAAAAAGGTGTTTCCGAAGTTATTTTCGCCGCTATGGGACAGGCTTTCTTTACACTCAGCCTTGGTATAGGTGCTCTGGCTATCTTCGGAAGCTATATTGCCAAAGAACGTTCTCTAACAGGCGAGGCAGTATTTATCACTATTTTGGATACAGCCGTAGCACTTATTTCAGGCTTGATCATTTTTCCAGCCTGCTTTAGTTTTGGTGTTAATCCGGACAGTGGACCTAACCTCCTTTTTGTAACTTTACCTAACGTTTTTAACGCAATGCCATGGGGTCAATTTTGGGGAGCATTATTCTTCCTCTTCATGATATTTGCCTCTTATTCTACTGTTATTGCAGTCTTTGAAAATATAACTGCCTGCATCCGCGATCTTACTGGCTGGAGCCGCAGTAAAACTATTTATATCAATATAGTGCTGATAACAATGCTTTCTATGCCCTGTATACTTGGTTTCAATGTCTGGAGCCATATCCAGCCGTTAGGTCCTGGAAGCTGTATCCTTGATTTAGAAGATTTCTTTATCAGCAACAATCTACTGCCATTAGGCAGCCTCGTTTATCTGCTATTTTGCACACAGCGTTATGGCTGGGGCTGGAACAATTTTATCAAAGAAGCTGATACCGGCAACGGTCTTAAATTTCCTAAATGGATGCGGTTTTATGTCACTTATATTTTGCCTCTGATCGTTCTTGGAATTTTTATCAACGGTTATTTCGCTCTATTTAAATAGCCGCTTCAAAAAACGAAATCTATTTCTGAGTACTATCAAGCATTTTTATGAAAAAAGATCTCATTTTTGTATCAGTACAATACTATTCACAGATAAATGAAAAATCCCCTGTGCAAAGCACAGGGGATTTTATTTACTCATCAAATGCCAATTTTCTTATTTTTCAAGAACATCCACATCGGACCAGCCAGAAAAATCGAAGTATAGGCACCACTGGCAAAACCTACCAGCATAGCGAAAGAAAAATTATGTATAGTCTCTCCGCCAAAAAGGAAGATTGACACTATAGCAAACAATGATGTTGCCACAGTATAAATTGTCCTCGTCATACACTGCCAAATGCTGTTATCGACCATCTCGCCCAGGCTTTCACTGCGTCGATGTATTTTCAGATTTTCACGAATACGGTCAAAAATAACGATCGTACCGTTAACAGAATAACCGACTACCGTCAGCAGTGCTGCAACAAACGAAGAATCCATTTCCATTTGGAACAATGAGAAATAACTCAATACTACCAAAACATCAATAATAAGTGCTATAATTGCCGCTATTGCAAATTTAAACTCAAACCTAAAGGTAATATAAGCAATCATCAATACCCAGGAAAGAACTATTGCCATAGCCGCCTGCTGTACCAGTTCTGAACCGATTGTAGCGCCAACCTGCTCAACACGCTGTATCTGATAATTGCCAAGCTTGCTTTGCAGATCATTCATCGTAGCTCTTAATTCAGTATCCTCCACAACACCAGTACGAATCAATACACTGTTGGCCTCAGTTTTGCCATCACTGTTTTCCAGTTGGATGATACTATTGCCCATATCATGTTCTTTCAGGACATCCCGAACCTGTGCCACATTGACCGGATTTTCAAAAGTCAAATCAACAATACTACCGCCTGTAAAATCAATTCCAAGATTGAAACCACGGGTAACAATAGAACCAAAGCCGATCAACAGAAAAATAATGGTGATGGAAAAGAAAATTTTATAATTCTTTACGATCGAAAACATTATTTATTCACCTCCTTCGGAGCAGAAACGCCAAAGAAAGCGGGGTTTTTAGTGAAATTGCTTGAAATCAAAAAGCGCAGCAAAAATTTAGTCACAGTAATAGCCGAGAACATACTCAAAATAACACCAATAGCCAATGTTACTGCAAAGCCTTTAATCGGTCCAGTACCAAGATAGAAAAGAATAACGGCAGCCATTAAAGTCGTTACATTAGAGTCAAAAATAGTTACAAACGCACGATTAAATCCTGCATCCATCGCTGAACGTAAAGTTTTACCATTGCGAATTTCTTCTTTAAATCGTTCAAAAATCAAGACATTAGCATCTACTGCCATGCCAATAGACAGGATGATACCAGCTATGCCAGGCAGAGTCAGCGTCGCATTCAGATACCGCATCACTAAAAGCAGCATCATTACATAAAGCAGTAATGCAATACAAGCTACAATACCTGACAAACGGTAAAACAGAATCATAAATACAAAAACACCGATAACACCGATTCCAAAAGCTTTAATACTTTTTTCTTTAGAATCCTGACCTAATGTAGGTCCAACAGTCCGGTTTTCCATAACCTCAATTTTCACAGGCAAAGAACCGCTACGCAGTAAAATAGCCAAATGCTCAGCCTCTTCCATAGTACGTGATCCTGAGATTTGAGCTCTGCCGCCAGTTATAGCTTCCTGTACTACAGGATTGGTAAGCACTTCACCATCTAACACAATAGCAATCGGTTTACCTATGTTACGTGCGGTAAGATCAGCAAACTTTTTGCCGCCTTCATCACTGAACTCCAAACCGACAACAGACTGGTTGCCCTGAGAAATTTGCGCTTTAGCATCCTTTAAGTCTTTACCTGTCAGAACAGTTTTCCCGCTGACATCTTTAAATTCCAAAAGTGCGGTACGTCCGAGCATCGCAATCGCTTTATCAGGATCTTTAACTCCAGGAAGCTCAACAATAATACGATCCTTACCCTGACGCTGTATAACCGGTTCAGTCAATCCAAGTTCATTGACACGGCGTTCAATAATTTTCACTGAACGATTAACTGCATCATCATCAACCTTTAACTCAGGTGTATCAACAGCCTGAAGCACAACATGTGTACCACCCTGCAGATCAAGTCCCTGTTTAATGGAATTTGACAAAGGCGAAATATAAACACAGAAACCCCCGATTATCGCCAACGAGATAATCAAGAATTTGCCTAATTCATTCCATCTCAAAATTAGCTGCCCCCTTTAGTAAGTTCATCAAAACTTTTATAAACAAGCTACTCACAAAGAGTAACGTTTGTTTCAGTAACCAGATACTGCACCGGTTTATCATAATAATCTACTGGTATTTTACTGCATAACAGGGCATTATAAGTCACACCCATCAGCACAGCTTTATCAACCTGTGCCAAGAAGCGGTCATAATAACCTGCACCCATGCCTATTCGGTTGCCATTTTTAGCAAACCCAACTCCAGGTACCAATACCAAAGCTATTTCATGTGGATTTATCACAACATCTGTACCACTAACACTGCGGATTCCGTAACGGTCAAGTGATAACTGACCAAAACCTTCAAACCGCACCGCACAAATCTCTGTTTCTGAAATTATCTGCGGAACACAAACCGTTTTACCAGCGAGTCTAGCCTGCTCTAAAACAATGTCTATATTCGGTTCGTTTCCGAATGCCAGATAACCAAAAATGACGTCAGCATGACGATATTGTGGCGAAAGCATAATATTTGCACAGATTTTTTTGCTCCAGCGGTCAACCTGATCCCTAGAAAGCTGATTGCGCAAAGATTTTAACTCCTTGCGCAATTGTTGTTTCTTCATTATTTTTCTGCCATTTCCTGCTTAACGGGATCTTGAAAAGCACTGATAGCGGAACGTGCAAAATCAACTTCCACGTCTTCAGCCAGCTTTAAGGTAACCTTTTTTTCACTGATAGCGGTAATCACACCAAACATACCGCCAATAGTCACTACTTTATCGCCTTTTTTCAAAGAATCAAGCATTCTCTGACGTTTTTGTTGTTCTTGTTTCTGAGGACGATACAGCATAAAATAAAAGATACCGCCCATTAAGATAAACGGCCAGATCGCATTGATCATCGCCATAGTATCTCCACCTTGCATGGGAACACCTCCTTCATAATTCTCCCCTATCTGGGATTATATTCGCCATAAAAACGAAAAATCCTGTTTTAGCCTCGATAATTTTCTAAAAATCTTTCGCGCAGCTCAGGGAAAGTATCACTGGCAATAGCAGAACGAATCTGCTTTGTAAAATCAAGCAGAAAATGTAGATTGTGAATCGTAAGCAGCCTCAGAGCAAACAACTCTTCTGCCTTAAACAGATGCCTGATATAGGCCCGTGAAAAATTACGGCAAGTATAACAGCCGCAGCGTTCATCAATAGGACGAAAATCCTCAGCATATGCTGCATTCCGTACAACCAGCCGTCCTTCTGGGATCATTGCTGTACCGTTACGCGCTACCCTTGTTGGAAATACACAGTCAAACATATCGACACCCAGGTTTACTGCCTCTACTATACAGTCTGGGGTTCCAACTCCCATTAGATAACGGGCTTTATTCTTTGGCATATGCTCAGTTGTTTGGTTTAAAATGTCATACATCAGCGGCTTAGGTTCACCAACACTCAGTCCACCGATTCCATAACCAGCAAAATCCATTTCCGTCAGCTGATCAGCACTCATTTTTCGAAGTTCCGGATACATTCCACCCTGAACAATGCCAAACATAGCTTGGTCTTCACGGGTATGTATATCTAAACAGCGTTTGGCCCAACGCGTAGTTCTCAGAGTTGATTCTTTTGCATAATCAAAATCAGCCGGATAAGGAATGCATTCATCAAAAGCCATTGCGATATCGGCGCCTAATGCTTCCTGTACTTCTGTGGCTATCTCTGGCGACAGAAATTTTTTTGAACCGTCAATATGCGACCTGAATGTCACACCTTCTTCTTTGATTTTTCTCATGGCTCCCAAACTGAAAACCTGAAATCCACCGCTGTCTGTCAGCATCCCCCGGTCATAACGCATAAAATTATGCAAACCTCCGGCTTTCTTGACCAATTCGTGGCCAGGCCGTAAAAACAAATGATAAGTGTTAGACAAAATAACCTGACTGCCCATAGCATATAATTCTTCTGGCGCTAATGTTTTTACGGTCGCCTGTGTTCCAACAGGCATAAACATCGGCGTATCAAAAGTTCCGTGTGGAGTATGTAATTTACCTAATCGCGCGCCGCTCCGACTGCACTCTTTTATTAATTCATATGTAACTGCGTGCATAAATTCTCCTAAAAATTATTTATTCAAATCAGTAATAAACATAGCGTCACCAAAAGAAAAGAAACGATAATGTTCGCATACAGCTTCAGCATAAGTCGACAGCATAATCTCACGTGTTGACAGGGCTGATACCAACATCAAAAGCGTGCTCTGCGGCAAATGAAAATTAGTTATCAATGAATTTACCAGTCGAAAGCGATATCCAGGATAAATAAAGATATTTGTCCAGTTCCCGCCAGCTTTAATCACACCACTTTCACCCGCAGCTTCTAAAGTACGTACCGCAGTAGTTCCTACAGCAACGATACGCCGACCTTCAGCTTTAGCCTTATTAATAGCTTCAGCCGCTTCAGGTGAAACAGAGTAAAACTCTCTGTGCATCACATGATCTTTGATGTCATCAACACTGACAGGGCGAAAAGTCCCAAGACCAACATGCAGTGTTACAAAAACCTCTTCGCAGCCAATATCCCTAATCTTTTGCAAAAGTTCTTTGGTAAAATGCAATCCGGCAGTTGGTGCTGCAGCACTGCCATTCTCTCTTGAATAGACTGTTTGATAACGTTCCTTATCTTCCAGTGGTGCCGTAATATACGGAGGCAGCGGCGTTTCACCCAAACGATCCAAAATCTCTTCGAATACGCCATTATAATAAAAACGTGCTATTCTTCCGCCAAAATCCGTATCAGCAATAATATCACAGGACAAATCATCACTAAATTTTATTTTTGCCCCAACGCGCAGTTTGCGACCAGGTTTAACCAAAACTTCCCAATCCGTACTATTTAAACGTGTCAGCAAAAATACCTCAACTCTTGCACCAGTATCCTTCACGCCATGCAGACGTGCCGGAATAACACGTGTATCATTAAAAACCAGTAAATCATCATGCCGCAAATATTCACATAAATCATAAAAATGTCTGTGTTCTATTGTTCCCGTATTTTTATCTACAACAAGCAATCTTGAGTGATCGCGCGGTTCCAACGGATACTGCGCAATCAATTCCTGCGGCAATTCATAAGTAAAATCTTTTACCTGCATCTTAATCTCCGGTTTCAGTAAATTTTTTCAACCCTGGTATCTGTATAATAATGAGTTAAAATTTCTTTATAATAGTCCCTGCTGCGTGGCGGCGCACTATTTGCCATCCCACGTGCTCCCCACTGGGAAAGTCCCAGTCCGGACCCCTGCCCACGGCCTTTAAAAGTTACCATCTCACCTTTTTCACCGCTGACAAAATGCAGATCCTTTAAAATATCTTTGAAACTAATACTACGTTCGCTGACTTTTATCGGGACTTCCTTCCTGCCGATTTCTATTCCATAAGGATTTTCAATAGGAATCTCAATAGAATTTGGTACAGGACGATTGACTTCCACTTCAAAAAAAGTACTGTTGAGCCCTAATATTTCCTGCACCTGCTGTCCTGTAAAAAGAAATGTCCCGCCGCTGCCGCTGAACAGCATTTCCTGCACCCGTCCGCTGGCAGTGCGATCATTTCCAAACATTTTGCTACCGCCTTCCAGCGGTGATAAACGTATGCTTTCAAGTTTGCCGACAGCATATCCACGCGTCGATAAACGTCGTTCGATCTCACTTGCAGGCAAAGCTTTTTCCCAGTTATACATAGGTGCATCCCAGTCGTAATCCTTCACACTGCGCAGATAAGGTACATATCTGCCCCACACATCGCGGCTGTTTTCCGTCTGCCCGCCACCACTTTGGTGATAAACAGCTTCAATTGGCTGCCCGTTATAAGTGACTACCATTCCCGCTGTGACATCGACCAGTTTATTAATAGCCTGTTTTTCTGTTGTCAGTCCATAATAATCCTGCCCTTCTTCACTGGCTTTCAGATCATAACCTAAACGACTGCGGTTTCCAAGCCTGTTATAAGCCAGCGACCTTGCTGCTACAGCCTGGGCCTTAATTGCCTCATCAGGGAAAATCACAGGTATTTCTTCGCCCACCACACTATATAAATACTGCTCTAACGGCAGTACATTGACCACATCTAAAGTCTTTCCGTCAGCGGAAATACGTACCTCAAAGCTTCCACGGTAAGCTTTTTTATTTACTTCAATGGGCTTGCCATTTTCTTTTACCACAAAACGTAACGTTTTGGCGCCAAACTTCCGCGCACCCAAATTGACAGTACCACCCTCAGCATTTACAAAATACCTATCCGGTTTCAAAACCATTTCCTCTCCGGTATCCGGTACTCTTACCATCAGTTCATCCTCACAGCTAAGCTCAGCTGCAAACTGACCATGTACGACAGCAACAGCAATATCAGGCGATGAAGCCATTACTATGCCACAATTGATACAGAATACCCATGCGACAAGCAGCAGCAGTTTTTTCATGAGGACGCTCCCTTCTCTAAAACTAGTCTAACTTTACCTTAGGCTTCTTCTCATAACGGTCCCTTTCACTGAATACGCAGCCACAGTATGGCTGACGATATAACTCCAGCTCTAGGCTTATATCAACACCACGCTGATAACCTTTGCGAAAATCCTCATAGTAAAACGGGATATCAAATTCCTTCCCAGCTTCTTCAGCCATTTGTATGATCAGTTCATGCTTCTGATACGGACTGACTAATAAAGTCGTTGAGAAAGCATCATAACCATTTTCTTTGGCATACTGAGCTGCATAACGCATCCGCACTCTGTAGCAGTAAGCGCAGCGTATTACAGGTTCATCCAGCATCCCTTGCACACAAGTTTCCAGAGGGTAACTTTTATCTACAATCAGCTTATAACGTTTTTTCTCGCATAACTCTCGTAAAGCATTTAATCGCCGTTTAAATTCCTTATATGGATGAATATTTGGATTAAAATACAAAATATCAAAAGCCTTGCCGTCAACCAACAGCTTCTCTGCAGGATAGCATGCACAAGGTCCGCAGCAGGCGTGCAATAGCAGTTTCATCACATCATCCCTTTTCCGGGAAAGGCACTCCCAAATAACGATACGTTTCACGTGTGGCAATCCGCCCCCGCGGTGTACGCTGAAGCAGCCCCAATTGCATAAGATATGGCTCAATTACATCCTCAATAGTATCTGTTTCCTCACTTACTGCAGCCGCAATGGTTTCAATACCAACAGGTCCACCGCAAAATGTTTTAACAATCGTTTGAAGAATGCGTCGATCATTGCGGTCAAGGCCATAACGATCAACCTCTAAGCGTGCTAAAGCTTCATCTGCCATTTGTCCAGTAATAACCGCAGCACCTGACACCTGTGCAAAATCGCGCACGCGCTTTAACAAACGATTCGCTACACGCGGAGTTCCGCGACTGCGGCGTGCAATTTCCTCTGCTCCGTCAGCAGCGATCTCAACACCTAAAATCTCAGCAGCACGTGTAATAATAAACTGTAATTCATCAGGCTTATAAAATTCCAGCCGGCACTGTACACCAAACCGATCACGTAAAGGAGCCGCAATGGCTCCTAAACGTGTCGTAGCACCAATAAGCGTAAATTTGGGCAAATCTAACCGCACGCTGCGTGCACTCGGGCCTTTACCGATAATGATATCCAAAGCATAATCTTCCATGGCTGAGTACAAGATTTCTTCCACTGTTTTGGATAAGCGGTGAATCTCGTCAATAAAAAGCACGTCATTATCACCTAAATTAGTCAAAATCGCTGCCAGATCACCCTGTCGTTCAATAGCAGGGCCTGACGTAACACGAATATTAACATTCAATTCATTGGCAATAATATTTGCTAATGTGGTTTTCCCCAGACCAGGCGGCCCAAATAAAAGCACATGATCTAGCGCTTCTTTCCTGTCGGCAGCAGCCTTGATGAATACTTCCATATTCTGTTTTACCTGATTCTGCCCGATATATTCGGCCAGGCGGCGAGGACGCAGGCTGTATTGCCATACATCGGCGTCCTGCTCCTGTCCGGTAATAATTCTTTCTTCCGGCTGCATTATTTCCTCCCGGCAAACAATTTGAGAGCCTGCTTAATAATTACCTCACTGCTAAGTTCTGCATAATTCGGAATCTGTTTTAAAGCAGGCATGATTTCCGAATTAGAGTATCCTAAAGCACACAATGCTTCAATAGCTTCATCCATAGCAGCACTACCGCCGCCAAATGCAGTATCGGCAAAACCGCTGTCGCTGTCACCGCCTATACCGCCTACTTTATCTTTTAATTCTAAAAGTAACCGTTCAGCGGTCTTTTTACCAATCCCTGGCAACTTTGTTAAAACCTTAAGGTCACGGCTTTGCACTGCCAGATAAAAATCATCCGGCTTAACGGCAGACAAAATGCCTAATGCAACCTTAGGACCAACACCGCTGACCCCAAGAAGAAGTAAAAATAAATTATAGTATTCCTGATTCAGAAAGCCAAACAGTAAAATAGCATCCTCGCGCACAGCCATATAAGTGTGCACTCTAGCTTCCATTCCTACAGCAAGTTGTCCCAAATGAGCCGCAGGCATAAAGACCCTGTAGCCAACACCGCTGTTAGTTTCCAACAAACAATATTCATTTGCCAGATAGGCCACCTTTCCTTTAATTGATCCAATCATTTACTTCAACTCCTGCCATCGTCTTGTCGCTGCCGTATGCAATCCGCAAATCGCCACTGCCAAAGCATCAGCGACATCATCTGGTTTAGGTTTTGTACGAATATTCAAGAGCTTCTGCACCATAAAAGTCACCTGCTCTTTGTTAGCACCGCCATAACCTACAACAGCCTGCTTGATCTGCATCGGTGTAAATTCCGTGATCTGGATACCGCGGTTAGCTGCTGTCAAAAGTGCCACACCGCGAGCCTGACCAACGCTTATTGCTGTCGTTACATTGCGGTTAAAAAACAATTGTTCCACACTCATCACATCCGGACGATATTCATCCAATAAGACGCTCAGTTCATCGTAGATTTTTTTCAACCTGAGTTCAGGCAGCATATCCTTATCCGTAAACACAGCTCCATAATGGATAGGAGTCAGTTTATTTCCTACCATTTCCACCAGGCCAAAGCCGCAGATAGCAGTACCAGGGTCAATTCCAATTGCCAGCATCTCTTCGTGCTCCCTCCTGATTATGATAGAAAGCAGGCAGGCCTTGGTGAGCCTGCCTGTCGCACAATTTATTCTTCGTCTTCTTCCGGCAGGTCTGCGTTTGTATAAACATCCTGCACATCGTCTAAGTCCTCCAATGCCTCAAGCATTTTCCTGACTTTAACAACGTCTTCGTCAGACAGTTCTGCCATTGTGTCAGGGAGCATTGCGATCTCAGACATCATGACTTCGATATTATTATCAGCAAGAGCTTTTTCAACAGCATCAAAATCCTCAGGCTCGGTAACTATCTCAAAACCTTCTTCCTCAGCTTTAACATCTTCAGCACCTGCCTCTAACGCTATCAACATCAAATCATCTTCCGTATAGCCGGCTTCACTGTCGATACTAAAAACGCCTTTGCGTTTGAACATCCAATTTACACAACCAGTCTCGCCCATGTTCCCACCGTATTTAGAAAATACGTGACGAACATCGGCAGCAGTACGGTTACGGTTATCAGTCAAAGTGCTTACCATTACAGCAACACCAGCAGGACCATAACCTTCGTAAGTAATTTCCTCATAATTAGAAGCATCTGCAGCACCCTGCCCTTTTTGGATAGCGCGCTGAATGTTATCTTTAGGAACATTATTGGCCTTAGCTTTTGATAAAGCCAATTTCAATTTCATATTGCCGGTAGGGTCAGGGCCACCCATTCTTACCGCAATCGTAATCTCGCGGCCGATTTTGGTAGTAATCTGACCGCGTGCTGCGTCAGCTTTACCCTTTTTGTGTTTGATGTTTGCCCATTTCGAATGTCCGGACATTGTCATATTCCCCCTAAATCTTTAAACCTTACAAATCGCAAGATATTTTTACCATAATATTATACTATAGAGCCATTATTTATTCAAACTATTTTCGATGCCACTATTTAACATTAAGATATATAAAACGCAGCCGAAGTCATCCCCGGCTGCGTTTTCAATTGATCACTATGCTTACAGCACAATATTTTTCGCATTAGCTAAAGTATCTCTTGCTTCAGCTATCAATCTTTCCATCACTTCAGCACAAGGCAGAATGTCGTTTAAAACGTTCAGACTTTGCCCTACTAAAACAGCTCCGTGGACAATATCGCCTTCCACCGCACCCAAACGGTTAGTTCCCGTAGCAAAATCGTTTAATTCCTGCTGCGGCGCACCGCTGCATTCTTTTTCCAAATATTCTTTGGTAAACTCATTTTTCAGGCAACGCACAGCATTATTGCGCGAAAAACCAGTTACAGCAGAATCAGTATCAGTAGCCTTAATAATGGCTTCTTTAGCTTTAGGATGGGTAGGACATTCGTCCGTCAGAATAAAACGTGATCCCATCTGTACACCGTCAGCCCCCATCATAAGCGCTGCCGCAATTCCACGTCCATCTGAAATACCACCTGCTACCAAAACCGGTACTTTTTTGATTAGCGGCAGTACGTTTGTCATTAAAGCCATAGTAGTTTGCTGACCTATATGCCCGCCACCCTCCATACCTTCGATGACCATGGCATCAACACCTGCTTCTTCAACACGCTTTGCCAATTTGACACTTGGAACTACAGGAATAACTTTAATTTCTGCAGCATGAAATTTTTCGATATGAGGAACAGGATTTCCAGCGCCCAAAGTTACAAAGGCAACTTTTTCTTCACAAACCACATCAATAATCTCTGCAATATTAGGAGCCATCAGCATGATATTGACGCCGAAAGGTTTAGCGGTCAAATCTTTGGCTTTTCGGATTTCATCGCGGGTCCACTCTACAGTGCGGCCACCTGTAGCAATAATACCAGCGCCGCCGGCATTGGAAACAGCAGCTGCCAGATTTGCATCTGAAGTCCAGGCCATGCCACCCTGAATGATAGGATACTTGATTCCTAAAAGCTCAGTGATCTTTGTTTTCATATATCACACCTCTTAACTTAAATTTTATTATGTAAACCTGTTGCTTTTATATTATATAATAATCTTCTGTTCCTTGGCTACCTAAAAAGTCCCTTATCCTGTAAAAAAACGGTGAAATCATGGCTTACACAATTATCTGTTAAATTGACATTTTTCGTAAAATACCGTAAAATTTTTTTAATATCCTTATACTTGGATAGACAGACAGATAAAAGAGACATTTAAGGGAAAGAGGTTATTAAAATTATGCGTAGTGAAGAAGTAAAGCTTGGTTCAACCAGAGCAGCTCACCGCTCTTTATTTTATGCGATGGGTTACACCGAAGAAGACTTAAAAAAACCGCTTATCGGCGTAGTTAACGCCCAAAACGAAATAATCCCCGGACATATGCACCTCGACCAGATTGCCAAAGCTGTTAAACATGGTATTTTAGCTGCTGGCGGAACTCCGATCGAATTCCCTGCAATCGGTATCTGCGATGGCATTGCCATGGGCCATAACGGTATGAAATATCCTCTCGCCAGCCGCGAACTTGTAGCCGACAGTATTGAAGCTGTAGCTAACGGTCACGCGTTCGACGGTCTTGTACTCATTCCTAACTGTGATAAAATCGTGCCGGGTATGCTTATGGCAGCCGCACGTCTTAATATTCCCGCAATCGTTGTCAGCGGCGGGCCTATGCTTCCCGGACGTCTTAACGGAACCGACATCAGTGTTTCCACTGTTTTTGAAGCCGCCGGTCGTTTTGAAGCAGGAAAAATCGACAAAACAGAACTCAGCATCATCGAACATGCCGCATGCCCAGGCTGCGGCAGCTGTTCTGGTCTGTTCACTGCTAACACTATGAACTGCCTTACTGAAGTACTTGGTATGGGCTTACCCGGTAACGGTACTATACCAGCAGCTTACCAGGGTGCCCGTATCGCTCTTGCCAAACGTGCAGGTGCTAAAATCATGGACCTTGTTGCTCAAAACCTGTGTCCGCGTGATATTATGACAATGGACGCTTTCGAAAATGCCATAACTGTTGATATGGCAATCGGAGGTTCTTCCAATACTGCCTTACATTTACCCGCGATTGCCCACGAAGCAGACTTAGAATTACCATTAGAATTATTTGATGAAATAAGCAAAAAAACTCCTTATCTGACTAAACTTAGCCCTGGTGGCAGCCATCATATCATTGACCTTAATGAAGCTGGCGGAATCAATGCCGTGATGAATGAACTCAGTAAACTCGACCTGATTCATAAGGAAGCAAAATCAGTAACAGTTCAGACTATGGGCGAAAATTTTGCTGATGCTGTTATCACCCGTCCTGATGTTATTCACAGCGTTGAGAATCCTTATCGCAAAACAGGCGGCATTGCTGTACTCAAAGGCAATATCGCCCCCGACTGCAGCGTAGTCAAAGAAAGTGCCGTCGCCGAAGAAATGCTTGTACATTCTGGCCCTGCTAAAGTCTACGATTCAGAAGATGAAGCTATTGCGGCAATCTGCGGCAAACAAATAGAAAAAGGAGATGTCGTAGTCATTCGTTATGAGGGACCCAAAGGCGGACCAGGTATGCGCGAAATGCTCAATCCCACATCAGTACTGGCCGGTATGGGACTTGATAAAGATGTGGCACTCCTTACGGATGGGCGTTTTTCCGGCGCGACCCGCGGGGCCTGCATCGGTCATATTTCCCCTGAAGCACGTGAAGGCGGTAATATTGCACTTATACAAAACGGTGATATCATCGAAATCGATATTCCCAACCGCACACTTAATGTTAAAGTTTCTAACGAAGAACTGTCCAGACGTCGTGAAGCGTGGATATGTCCGCCTCCTAAAGTAACCAGCGGTTACTTAGCTCGTTATGCAGCCTTGGTTTCTTCAGCAGCAACAGGCGCTGTACTTAAAGTCCCTGATCAAAAATAAAATTTATATAGTAAAAATATCAATAAACCCCTGTCGTTTTAAAACGACAGGGGTTTATTGATATTTTTTAGTTATTCCTAAACCGACATTTCTTCTTAAAATTATACAGTGCTTTCTCATTACATATGCTCAGTTATTTAATAACTATCTGGCAATTCAAACATTTCATATATCATTAACTCTATTACTTCCACCATCGTAAAATCTCCCTATTCTACAATAATAACAGAAAGAAGATGATAGTTATGGACACTTTAACCTTTAATAGCAACACTTATAGCGGTACCTACACTCCTGGTAATAACGGAGTTCCATGCACATTTACGGTGGTAGTTGGAACACTGTCGCCTACTGTAGGCGACAATTTGACGTTAGCTAGAATAAATAATCGAAATGTTTATATTCAAGATAGCGCAAACAACAACCAGTACATTGTAACCCTTGCCTAAATTCCTCTGTATTATAAAATAAAAAGAATACCATATGGTATTCTTTTTATTTTACTTTTGATTCTCATCCGAATTATTTTTATCACTATAAATTCTAAAGGCACTACGAAATACCAGAAAGAAACATAATAAAAGCGTTACTATATCCCCGCTGTCAGAGATATTGAAATTTAAACGCCGTAACACGAAAATATAAAGAAAAATTACAAAAATTATAGTATAATCCTGCTGCTTCATTATCTTCACCCCAATATATTATACCCCGCTGATTTTATTATACCATCTCCTGATATTAGTGCTGTATTTTATTATTTACAAAATAAAATACAGCACAAAAAAATAATGCAAAACACTGCCAGTCATCACAAATAAATGCCATACTGAATGCATAAATTTATGTTTTTTATCAGCATAGAAAAAAATTCCTATTGTATAAGCTAATCCACCACTTACTAACAACATTAGACCATCTGCAGGCAACATTTTCCACAAATACGGCAAAGCAATAATAACAGACCATCCCATAAGCACATACATCAGCAACGACAGTTTTTCCCACCTGCTGAGACTTATCGCATTGAGAGTGATCCCTACAACTGTCAGCAGTAAATTTATCCCCAATAACTTCCAACCTAACTCAGGCGGTAATAAAACAATACAAATAGGTACATAACTACCTAAAATCAAAAGAAAAATCGAACAATGATCAAGCACCTGAAAAATCTTTTTCGCGGTACTGTTTGTTATAGCATGATATATTGTAGACATCAGATAAAGAAAAATCAGGCAAAAACCATATATCGCCGCACTGACAATACCGCTGACACTGCTGTTATAGGATGCATAAACGATCAAAACAACAGTACCAAGAACAGCCAACAGTGCGCCGATGCCATGTGAAACGGCATTAGCTATTTCCTCACCTAAAGACTGCCTGTTTAAACTGCTCATATAATCAACCTCCAGTCTTACGTAGTAAATTATAGCACTATCCGTTTAAAAAAGTGTGACAATAAAGTTAACCTCTTACTTTATTGTCAAAATATTTTCTAAAAGTAACTATTATCAACATTTTCCAAAATATAATCGAAACAATTAGTAAAAAGCATTTTAGATTCGATATAAGGAGTAATAACGCTTCTAAACAAGCCATTCCCTCTAAAAACAATTATTTTAAACTTTTTTTCAAGTTTTTTAGCATTGCTTAATTCATATTTCTTTAATATGATTAATTCAGAAAGTAAAATTAAACTTCAAGAAAATCATTGGAATTCTTATGAAGCTATTTTTTACAAGAAAGGACTGATTTTTATGACTACAAGAAAAATAAAAAAATTAACTACAGGACAACGTACAATTGATGGCGCAGGCGTACATCTGGTCCGTGTACTTGGCCACGATACAGTAATGGACTATGACCCGTTTTTAATGCTGGATTCTTTTGACTCACATAATCCTACCGACTACATTAAGGGTTTTCCAATCCATCCTCATAGAGGTATTGAAACTATTTCTTATCTTGTTCAAGGCGAAATGACACACCAGGATAGTTTAGGCAATAAAGGAACAATCCGCAGCGGCGAAAGCCAATGGATGACTGCCGGCAGTGGTATCATGCACCAGGAAATGCCCCAGGCCAGCAAACATATGCTTGGCGTACAGCTTTGGCTGAACCTGCCCCAAAAAGAAAAAATGACTGATCCAACCTATTTTGACATTACCGGAAATATGATAGGCAGTAAAAAAACAGATAATGCTATAATACATGTGCTTGCAGGTGAATATGACTCTATAAAAGGTGTTGAACCACCTCATATCAAGGCAACTATCTATGATGTAGAACTACAGGCAGGCAAGTCAATCACACTGCCAACTAAAACTGAGGATAATGTTTTTATCTTTTTGATTGAAGGCAATGCTATAATAGACGGCACCAATATTCCAGAAAAAACTGCAGTGCTCTTTAGTGAGGGCGATGAAATATCTGTCAGTGCTGAATCAGATAAACAATTACGTTTTATGTTCTGTTCTGCTAAGCCTTTAAAAGAACCTGTATCTTGGGGTGGACCAATTGTGATGAATACGCGCGAAGAGCTAAATGAGGCTTTTAAAGAACTTGACAAAGGAACTTTTATCAAACATAATGCAGCCCATCTTGATTAATCAGTAATACTATCCAAGAGCTGTTAAATATTAAAAAATACACAAAAAAGCCGCAACCTTTGGTTGCGGCTTACTTTTTATTTGGTGGGCCCAGCTGGGTTCGAACCAGCGACCAACCGGTTATGAGCCGGTGGCTCTACCACTGAGCTATAGGCCCATAGTACCATGCGTTGTCTCAATGGTCAACAGTAATATTCTAAACAAATTTGGTCGAGTTGTCAAGCTAAACCGATTATTCCAAGAAGTCTTTTAACCGTTTACTGCGGCTTGGATGACGCAGCTTACGTAAAGCTTTGGCCTCGATTTGACGAATACGTTCTCTGGTTACACCAAAATGCTGCCCTACTTCTTCCAGGGTACGTGAACGCCCGTCTTCCAAACCAAAACGCAGTTCTAAAACCTTCTTTTCACGCACAGTCAGTGTTTCCAAGACTTCTTCCAACTGCTCACGCAATAAAGTGAACGAAGCAGCATCAGCTGGTGCCGGTGCATCATGATCTTCAATAAAATCCCCCAAATGCGAATCTTCTTCTTCACCGATAGGAGTTTCCAATGATACCGGTTCCTGTGCGATTTTCATAATCTCACGAACACGATCAACAGTAGTATCCATTTCCTTTGCAATCTCTTCCGGCATAGGTTCCCGCCCAAGTTCCTGCAGCAGTTGACGTGATACGCGAATCAGTTTATTGATTGTTTCAACCATATGCACAGGTATACGAATGGTGCGGGCCTGGTCAGCAATAGCGCGTGTAATAGCCTGACGAATCCACCAAGTGGCATAAGTACTGAATTTAAAGCCTTTATTATAATCAAATTTTTCTACTGCTTTGATAAGACCAAGGTTACCTTCCTGAATAAGGTCTAAAAAGAGCATTCCCCGGCCAACATAACGTTTTGCAATGCTGACAACCAAACGAAGATTAGCTTCCGATAAACATCGTTTTGCGGCTTCTCCTTCTTCAAAAACTTCTTCCAAAAGTTTTCCGTAATCTTCTTCCAACGTCATATAGCTATCAAAAACAGCAGCATCATTTTCTTCTGGTAAGCGGCGCTTGATCTCGTCAAGTAAAGTCTTGATCTCAAACAGCGCATGTACTTCTTTATCACTGGTCTGACGATCGACTACCATTTTATCACAGTCTGGGATCATCACATTGTGTTCCTGCATCATACGTTGTAAATGCAAACGCTCATCTTTAGTAAACTCAACAATAAGATCCTGATATTCAGACAATGTACAGGGAGTACCCGCTGCAGCCGCCCTCGCAATAATTCCAAGCACTTTTTCAACATTGCGCAGTTCACAGCTTTTATGTTCCTGTTCCAAATGCTTCTTGATTTTTTTGATCAGAGTAGCAGTTTTTTCTTTACCGCTGTAAGCAGGAACCAAAGCTGCAGGCAATGACGAATTCATCAGCCTTTCGGCCTGTTTTCCCTTATCCATACGTTTAGCAAGCTTGATTTCATCTTCGCCGATCAAAAGCGGTACACGGCCGATCTCCTTAAGATACATCCTGACCGGATCATCAATGCTTACCCCTTCAGGCACACTGAGATTAGCCAGCTCTGCTTCATTGATTTCTTCCGTATCATCATCGTTGACCGGCAGTACATCATCATCGCTGTTTTCGTCGACTACGTCGATGCCTTTTTGGGCAATCAACTCATACATACTGTCCATATCGTCCGGAGTCATATCTTCTACGTTTTGCATAGAATCCATAATTTCACGATAAGTGAGAACACCGCCGTGAGATTTGCCTTTAAGTAATAATTCCTCTACCTGGTCGGCAGAAATTTTAGTATTAGCCATGGTGTTCCCTCCTTTCGTTGCTTAATATCTGCTGTTGTTTTTTAATATAATTTTTTGATTTCATCTTTAATTTTCTGGCTTTCCGCAAGTTCCTGCAAAAAGCGGTCATCCCCCAAACGTTCATATTCGTCGGCGCGCAGACGGTGCTCTTCATAGCTTCGTTCCAAAGCGCCCCTGCGCATCTGCCGCAGGCAATCATCTACTAGTTTTTCACCGTTTTCTTCCGCAAGATCTTTTGTCATAATCTGCGCCAGCTCCGTGGCCGCTTCATTTGACAGTTCTGTAAAAAGCTTATCAGCAGCACTCTGATTGCCAGCATCAAGCTGCTTCAGCAATCCTTCATAGATTTCTCCGCGAAATTTTGACATAAAACCGACACTATCAATTTTATCTCTGTAAACAAGCGCCAAATCGGTATTTTTTAAAATAACGTAAAGCAAAAGCTGCTCTGCTAAATCTTCAGCTGAAAGTACGTTGGGCTGTACCTGCCATTTAGACACGGCTTCCCTACGATCATTTTTACGGCTTAGCTTACGATATTCACTCATGATGAGCCCTTCGTCAATTGTCAAACGTTGGGCCAGCGTTTTGATATGCTGTGCAACCTCAATTTCATTTTTGCACTCTAGTAGGAATGGTAGTATATTCGACACAGCTTCAACTTTTCCTGCTAAATTTGAAACATTATTTTGAGAAATGACATACTGCATCTGAAATTCTATACCTGAAACAGCTGTTTCAATCAGCCGTAGATAAGCATCTTTACCGTGCTTACGCACAAATTCATCAGGATCTTTCCCATCAGGCACTATGAGCACTCTGACTTTAAGCCCGGCTTCTTTAGCAATGCTTACTGCCCTTACAGTGGCCCGTTGTCCAGCTGCGTCGCTGTCATACGAAAAAACTACTTCATCAGCGGCACGAGCTAAAAGTTTAGCCTGCTCCTGCGCAAAAGCCGTCCCCATTGAAGCAACAGCCCAATCGATACCAGCAGCATGTAAACTGATTGCATCCATATAACCTTCAACAATCACGGCCTGCCTGCGTTTCTTTATTTCCTTTAAAGCCACATTCATCCCGAACAGAAGAGTTCTTTTGTTAAACCACTCTGTTTCACCAGTATTCATGTATTTTGCCATCTGTTGAGAATTTTGCTCTAAAATACGACCGCCGAAACCAACTACATGACCACGTGGATCCTGAATAGGTATCATCACTCTGCCACGGAACTTATCCATCGGCCCACGGTCATAGTTTACCGCCAGCCCGGCCTGCACCAACAGTCCAGCACTACATCCACGTTTTCCAAGTGCTGAAAGCAATGCGTTATAGTTCGGCAGTGCCACCCCGATTGAAAACCGCTCGATAATCTCAGGTGTAATGCCGCGTCCTGTGAGATACTCCTGTGCTTTAATTCCATAATCAGTCTTCGTCAAACAGGCCTGAAAAAAACGCGTCGCCAGTTCATTAGCGGCAATAACCTGTTTTGCCTGTTTCTCACGTTCCAGTTCAGCTTTAGTCTTTTCCTTTTCAGGAACAGCAATACCCAATTTATTTGCCAGAAGCTTTAAAGCCTCTGGGAACGTGCAATTTTCCATTTTCATCACAAAGGTAAAAACATCACCGCCAACATGACAGCCATAACAATAAAAAAAGTTCTTGTCCGGCGTTACGGAAAAGGACGGTGTTTTTTCTCCGTGGAAAGGGCAGCAGCCCCAAAAACTGCCGCCGCGCTTTTTTAGCGGTACATATTCAGAAATTATCTCGACGATATTAGCTTGGGAGCGAACCTGCTCTTTAAAATCATCAAACATACCACTCATAATTATTGCTCCTGTCACCTCGAATACCATCTGATTTATTATATTCAATATTTAACAAAAAAATCCTCTTTTTAACGGTAGATAATTTTAGCATTACGACAAGTTTATATTATGGGAATGTAATGTTTATTAAATAGCTGCACAGCTCCTGCATCTGTCAGTCCACCCACAAAATCGACTACAGTCTGCTGCAATCCGAAACGATCTGCCAGTTCCCCATATTCTCTTGGCAACAGCTGCGGATACTCCATATATAAATCCATAAGAGTCCTAACAACATGTTCTGCCTTGTTATGTTCAACCGTCAGCTGGGGCGAACAGTAAATATAATCAAACATAAAATTGCGAAATTCTTCAACAGCTTCTTCATAATATTTATCAATAATAATTTGCGGCTGATTCAGTGATAACTCCACAATATTATGAACAAGCACATCCAATATCTGGCTTGGTTCTGTTCCTAAGCGCATAGCGACGATACCTGGCAATTTTTCAGGACCGATGATGCCAACTTTGCATCCATCATCGAAATCATGGCACAGATAAGCGATACGATCACAACGCCGCACCACTTGCCCTTCAAGCGTCTTTGGCATCGTACTGCCTGTATGGTTCACAATAGCATCACGAACTTCACGGGTCAGATTCAGCCCTTTCCCCTTCCGCCCATACAATTCTACGAGACGAAGGCTCTGTTCATTATGTTTAAAATGTCCAGTATAAGAATTAATTGCCCGCTCCCCTGCATGTCCAAAAGGAGTGTGCCCAAGATCATGCCCTAAAGCAGCAGCTTCTGTAAGATCCTCGTTTAATCTCAATGCTCTGGCAATAGTCCTGGCAATCTGCGACACTTCCATGCTATGAGTAAGACGCGTACGGTAATGATCACCCGGACATAAATATACCTGTGTTTTATGTTTTAACTTACGAAAAGGAGTACTGTGGATGATCCGGTCCCGATCACGCTGGAAAGCCGTGCGCAGATCATCGGCAGCCTCCTCACTATCACGTACTGCCTGCGAACTTTTAGCCGCCCAGGGTGCCAGTGTTTCCTGTTCTATATTCTCGCTTATTTCTCTAACTGATAACATTGTTCTTCACCTTTATTTCACTTTCAAGCATTGTCATCAGGCACATTAAGTAATATAATTACTCATGTGAGGTGAACTGAATGAAAAAAATTTTTATCTTTGTTTTACTGTTGCTCTTAGTTCCTGCAATTTGTCTGGCAGAGCCGCAGGTAACCAGTGATAAACAAACTTTTAACCCTTTTACAGGAGTTTATGATCTTCAGGGCAACGTCCATGTTGAAATTGGTGACAGAATCATCACCGGCGATGCCGCACAGGTAAGTATGTATAAACTTGAGGTACATGGACAAGGTAATATTACCCTGCGCGAAGGAGATATCACCTTCGATTGTGATACAGTCGATGTATACGGTAAAGAAAAAACTGCCTACGTAGCAGGTAATATGAACTTTACTCAAGGTGATATGATCATCAGCGCCGATACCGGCAGCTTTAACTGGAGCACAAAAAATGCTGTTTTTAACGGTAATGTAATCGTCAACGGTGAACCTAAAAATGGCGAAGTCATTTACAATGTCCGTGAAAAAGTTTTTGTAAATTAGTTTTACAGTTTAAATAACCCTCGCTTAGGCGAGGGTTATTTTTATTTAGCGGCGGTCTTTATTTTTCTGCACATACTCTAAGATCATACCTGCTGTTTCTTCGATCGCACGGTTAGATACATTGATAATAGTACAATGCAGACGACGCATAATACCTTTTGCATATTCAAGCTCTTCATTAATCCGTTTAACATCAGCATAAGCGGCACCATCTGTCAGTCCCATAGTTTTCAAACGTTCGCTGCGGATCTCATTAAGTTTAAACGGATCAATAAGCAGACCAATGATTTTATGCGGAGGAACTTTAAATAATTCTTCAGGAGGCATGATTTCCGGTACCAGCGGTACATTGGCAACTTTTATTTGTTTGTGTGCCAAGTACATGCTGAGCGGAGTTTTAGAAGTTCTTGAAACACCTATGATAACAACATCTGCTTTAGCCAGTCCCAAAGGATTTTTGCCATCATCATATTTAACAGCAAATTCTACGGCTTCGACACGTTTAAAGTATTCATGATCTAAAGCATGGATCAATCCGGCCTGGTTTTTAGGCAGCAGTCCGGAAGTTTTTTCAATAGCCTTAAGCATCGGTCCTAAAACATCAACAACCTCTACATCATGCTCCATTGCTTTATGCGCAATATGTTCACGCAATTCAGGTGAAACTACGGTATAACAGATAATACCATTATTTTCCTTAGCCTCTTCAATAACCTTTTCAACCTGCGCCTTATCTTTAACATAAGGAACACGGATCACATCAAATTTTTCCTGTACAAATTGGCTGGTAGTAGCCTTTACAACAGACTCAGCGGTTTCACCAATAGAATCAGAAACTGCATAGATAATCGGTAATTTAGCTATGATAATTGCCTCCTTTGCCCTCTGCCAGATCCACTAACAGACGGGTAAAATTCGTTTTAGTGATACGTCCCACTACTTCGTAACTGCGCTTATCCTCGCCCACACATCTAATAACAGGCAGACAATCAATCTCATTATCAATAATTTTACGTGCTGCCGAAGCTACAGAATCTTCCTGTTTGACTACAATAAGTTTAGACAGTGGTGTCATCACCATTACAACAGGAATTTCACGCAGATCGCTGCCATTATTGATAGCAGCTTTAAGCAAGTCTTTACGCGATACCACCCCTACCAAAAGACCAGCCTCATCAAGAACAAATACTGTCCCTACATCCTCCAGGAACATAGTTACAACAGCTTCATAGGCGCTTTTATCCTGATTGACTGCTACAGGCACAGACTGCAGATCACGTACAAGGATGCCGGAAATTTCTTCCATCAACATTCCCAGCGTATTCTTGCCGGTAAAATAATAACCAACTTTAGGACGCGCATCTAAAATACCGCCCATAACTAAAATCGCCAGATCTGATCGTAAAGCCGCACGAGTTACATTCAGACGTTCAGCAATATGTTCGCCCGTGATCGGCCCATCCTGGCGCACGATCTCGGCAATACGTTTTTGTCTGTTACTTAAAGAAATTGTCCTCACACCCTTCCGAACTTACATTAATTTTTCCTATATTTATATAGTATACGCTATTTTATGCAAAATCCCTGCTTCCGGTCATAAATATTTTTAAAAGTATACAAAAATAACAGGGCCAAAATTTCGGCCCTGTTATTTTCATATATTTTCATAACTGCTCATGTTCCATTCTCTGGATCATAATACACAGCAGCAAAAAATAACGGTCTGTCATTTTAAAATAATTTTTTTGTGTTATTTCTTTGATTTTCCCCAACCGATAACGTAGAGTATTAATATGTATATGCTGTCTTTCAGCTGCATCCTCTAAACTGTTTTCCCGCAAAGCCGCTGAAAGTGTATCCAAAAGGCTCGATTGATAGCGTCTGTCATATTCCTGCAGTTTATCAAGCACCGTCGTCTTAATAAAATTATACTCCGAAGTATTGCGGCAGTGCATCAGCAAACTGAACGGCAGCCATTCTTCAGCCTTACGTACTCCTGAAATATGCAATTTATATAAAAGTCTGATAACGTTTACCGACATCTCATAATGCTCTTTAATTCGCTCCAGTTCTGTAAATTCAGGAGATATTACAGCTGCAGCTATTTTATTCTGTTCCTTATTATATTTTTTGAATATATTAATGCTCGTAAGAGCTTCTTTACTGCTGCATAACAAGATATAAAATTTTTCCTCTTCAATTAAAAATCTATCAATCAAATAATTGCTTATATTATGGCTTCCTTTAGAAAATAAAATCAAATTATATGCTTTTTGCTGCACAAATCCCAGATTAGCAAGCTTTTCAGCAATAACTTCTCCACTTTTGATTTCACCATTTTTTATTTCTTTCCAAAAACGTTCCACTGTTTTCTGCAGCGTTTCATAATGGTCCCACAGCTTGATGGCTAAAAAAGAAGCTCCCTGTTGCCCAATCAACCGTTCTTTTTCCGTTAACTGCCCCTCAGCAACAATAATAAACCTCCCTATAAGCTGACTACGGGCATAGCATTCGAAAATATGCAGCTCATTGATAAAAAAGCCCGCATCAGTATATATTCTTTCATTAAAACCAGTTTTAATTTTTTCTGTCCAATCAAGAAAATCCTGTTTACGAGTACCTCGTCTGCTCCAGGAAGCAAGTATCTTCCCTTCATGATTCAGGCAAAAACAATTCTTGTGAAGCTGATTTCCCAAAACATTCACCAGCGAAGCCAGATCATCTGAATTCAGTGAAGTATGAATAAGTTTTTGATAGTTTTTTTCTACTTCAATCAACATATTGGTTTGATAATTCTGGATTTCAGAAGTGATTGTCTGCACCAGTTCTCTAAACTTGACTGCAGTTTTCACTTCAAATACCGGCAGCCGGTACTGATCTGCCAACTGCAGTATTTTCAGCGGGATCTTATTGATAAAACGACCTGTTTTGATACCTATCGCTGATATTCGCGGAGCAAGCTTTTTAAAACCATCTTCCTGCAGGTCAGGACTTTTACTGAAGGCATACCAGGTAGTTAAAACAAACTCACCTCCTGTTACCCATTCGTGCAAATCAGGCCCTTCCATAATTGTTACATGTGTTATCTGATTGTTTAAGTTCCCATGCTTATTAACCAATGTCACACGTTCGGCAAAATCTTTGATTTCCAATAATTCATTTAAGGTCACCATTTTCTTGGACATTATCTCACCTTCTTTTCTAATGCCATATATTTCTTTTTTTCCAGAATATCCTGATTACGATTTTACTATTTAGTTATTTTTTTAGCAAATCCAAAGATTTCAAAAACTGTTATACTAAAAAGCTAAACTTTACCCATCGTAAAACCTTCTTGATTTTAAACCAGCGCCTTATTTTTCATTCCGGTAAAAAAATCTTGAGGCAACTATAAAAGCAGCCTCAAGATTATCAAATCTTCCATTAATCATTCACATAAAACTAAGTATTACAAAAGTTCCACTGATGATAACGCCGGAAACAATTGTCCAAATAACGCAATATCCCATAATATCACGCGCCGATAATCCCGCAACTCCTAAAAGCGGCAATGCCCAAAACGGTTGAATCTGATTAGTCCAGCCATCTCCCCAAGCAAAAGCCATAATTGTCTGCGGAATATTCGCCCCCAATGCCTCAGCAGCCTTCATCATGATTGGTCCCTGGATAGCCCATTGCCCACCTCCGGAAGGAATGAAAATATTTACCAGCCTTGCCGATAAAAATGTATAAAGAGGGAAGGTATGTGCTGTAGAAATTTCCACAAACCACATGGAAATCATATCAACCAGACCAGAAGCAGTCATCATCCCCGACATACCAGCATAAAGCGGAAATTGCAAAATAATACCGCGGCTGGCACCGATTCCCTGTGCCACAGCCTTTAAAAAGCCGTTAGGACTGCTGTGCAGATATAAACCCAATGTTAAAAAAATCAAAATGACCAAATTCAAATTCAGGTCAAAACCAATCTTAGAAAAATTAGCTCCCAGATAAATCAATGGGAACAAACCAAACAAAGCGTTGAGCCAATAAGCATTTTCCAATCTTTCGGCAAATGTCATATCTTTTTTAGCAATTCTTATCTCTGGTTTTTCTTGTTCTTTTTCACTGTATTCCACTATTTCATTAGCAGGAGGTTTCATATTAAAATACACGATAAACAGCATAATTACGATGATAGCCGTCATTACCAGATTCCAGGAAGAATACAGCGTATCACCAACCGGTGTCAGTGGCAGTCCGAGCTTCTCCATAAAATTGCCTGGTGTTGCTGAAACAAGCGGAATCGAAGAAGACGGCCCGCGAATAATCTCACCGCCATAAGCCGCAGCTACCAACAGCGGAAAATGCAGGCCTTTAACCTTTTTGCCTACCTCTTTCGCAAGAACTGCACCTATAACAAGCCCAAATCCCCAGTTTATATAGCAAGACGCAATAGATACTAATGCAGTCAACCCAAGAGCCTGCTGCGGAGTTTTAGGAATACCTGTTACCTTGTTCAAAATCTTTTTAGCCAAAGGTGTCAATGCCAGTACATAACCTGTCAATAAAACTAAAACCATCTGCATCCCAAAAACAAACATCGATGAGTACCCTCTGCCCCAATATTCTATCATTTGCAGAGCACTCTTGTTCATTAAAAACATTCCGCCGCAAAATACAACAAATGTTAAGAGAATAGCCAAAATAAAAGCATCCGGAAGATAATTCTGCACCATCTTCAGACAGAACTTTGTTACAGTCTTCATAAAAATCCGCCTCCTTTTCCCATTTTCTTTTTCATTTACACCAGCTCTAAAACCGTAGCTGATCCTAGCCCTCCAGCAATACATAAAGTAGCCAAGCCATATCTGACCTGTCTTTTCTGCATTTCATGCAATAAAGTTACTAAAATCCTTGCTCCAGAGCAACCAATCGGATGCCCCAGAGCAATTGCACCGCCATTTACATTGACCCTGGTCAGATCAATTTCCAGCTCCTGTATGACCGCTAATGATTGTGCTGCAAATGCTTCATTGATTTCTATCAGTCCAATATCTTCGATCCTTAGCCCTGCCCTTTTCAGCGCCAACCTTGTTGCAGGCACAGGCCCCATTCCCATATATGCCGGCGAAACACCTATTGAAGCCTGGCTGATTATTTTAGCCATAGGCTTTAACCCTGCCTTTGCAGCCGCACTTTCTTCAGCAATCAGCAACATGGCTCCACCGTCATTTCGTCCTGATGCATTGCCTGCCGTTACGCTGCCGTCCTTTTTAAAAGCAGGCTTCAATTCTGAAAGTTTTTCTATCGTTGACAAACGTGGATGCTCATCAGCAGCAAACATCAAAATCTCTTTTTTCTTTTTTACTGGCAAAGGTTCAATCTCATCATCAAAGCGTCCACTTTTTATTGCAGCCTGAGCTTTTTCCTGACTTTCGCAGGCAAAATAATCTTGTGCCGTTCTGCTGATAACATATTTTTCAGCAATATTCTCTGCAGTCATACCCATTGTCAGGACTCCATACTGGTCAGCAGGCTGTGACCGCGGCTGACTTTCGGTATTAGGATCCAGCAAAATCCCGTTACCTACTGCATAACCCCTCCGTGCCTCTCTGAGATAATATTGGGCATTACTCATACTTTCGACACCACCAGCTAAAACGAAGTCAGCATAGCCGCACATAATCTCCTGTGCCGCATTCTGGACAGCCTGCATACCAGAACCACATTGTCTGTGTACTGTATAAGCCTGTACTTCAAGCGGAAATTTTGTTATCAATGCAGCTAATCTTGCAATATTAGGCTGGTCGCTGCTCTGCTTTGCCTGCCCTAAAATTACTGCATCCAGAAGTCTGATATCTAAATGACTACGTTCACATATTTTCTGCAACAAAAAGGCAGCAATTTCCTCCGGCTGTATGTCCTTCATTGCTCCGTTCAGTTTTCCTATAGGCGTCCTGATTCCATCTATGACTACCGGCTGCAGCATATCTATACCTCCCTTATACTAATTTTTTCAGCCAGCTCATAATGAGCAGATGTCATTGCTGCAATTTCTTCCAATGTAACATCAGAAGTATGTTCCAGTAAAAACATCATTCCGTCCTTAAACTTAAATACAGCATATTCTGTGACTAAAGTATTAACTACTTTCCGCCCAGTCAGCGGCACAGTACAATCCTTTACCAGTTTATGCCTGCCATTTTTTGCCGTATGAGATGTCGCAACGATCACCTCTTTTACTCCAACGACCAGATCCATTGCTCCCCCTGGTCCTAAAACACCTTTGCCCGGCAAAGCCCAATTTGCCAGGTCTCCCGCTTCATTTATCTGTATGGCTCCGATAACTGTAGCATCCATACGCCCACTTCTGATCATTGCAAAAGATGTAGCACTATCAAAATAACAGCATCCGGGCGTTTCAGTAACCGGTGTACGACTGGCATTAATGAGATTAGGAATTATTGCCTCCCCGCTAAGTTGTTTAGGCCCAACACCTAGCATTCCATTTTCCGTCTGAATATAAATATGTTTATTTGCTGGTAAATAATCAACCGCCATTGTGGGAATACCTACACCTAAATTGACAAAACCACCGTCAGGCAGCATTTCCGCAACTCTTTTAGCAATTCTTACTTTTGTTTCCGCTTCTGACATGTTTCTCATTTAACTGCACCCCGATTCTGCGGTACCAAAACATCCACATAAATATAAGGTGTTACAATCTCTTCCGGCGAAAGCATACCGGTTTCTACAATCTCATCAACCTCCACAATCGTCAAAGCGGCTGCTGTTGCCATAAGCGGATTAAAATTTCTTGCTGTTTTTTCATAAACTAAATTCCCCATAGCATCCGCTTTTCTGGCATGTAACAAGGCTACGTCTGCTTTCAAAGGATACGCCAAAACATAGGCTTCGCCGTCAATAACTTTTGTTTCACAATGCGCAGTCAGCTCTGTGCCAGCTCCAACCTTTGTATAAAACCCGCCAATTCCGCAGCCTCCTGCACGGATACTTTCTGCAAATGTGCCCTGTGGCATCATCTCTAAATTTAACTTTCCATCAAAATATAATTCCGCAGCTTCAGTATTATAGGTAAAATAGGTACCTATAGCTTTTTTCAGCATCCTATTCCTTACCCACCTTCCCAAGCCTACATTAGGAGTACCAAGATCATTGGCAATAACAGTCAAATCATGTATGTCTGTATCTGCCAGTAAATCAATCAGCCTCTTTGGATTACCTACATTTCCAAAACCTCCGATCATAACAACATCACCTGACCTGACAAGCTTAACAGCTTCCACAGCTTCTACAATCTTTGCTATGATAATCACCTCCATATTAGTTCTTTGATTTCAGTATACAAAGCTAAAGACGAGCCTAATATGTAGAAACCTACAAAAATAATCTGATTTTTTTGCATTTTTGCACAAAAATAGCCCTTATAACAGTTATCAAACTGTTATAAGGGCTATAAAAAATAACAGGACCGAATATTCGGTCCTGTTAAGTTAATTATTCATTATTGAAGCAGTTCGCGTACCATTTGATTGATACGTTTACCGTCGGCTCGGCCCTTAGCCTTCGCCATAACAGCAGGCATTACTTTACCAATCGCTTTCGGTCCTTCGGCACCAGTCTCGGAGATAGCTTCAGCAACCATAACACGCAATTCTTCATCGCTAAGCGGTTCAGGCAGATATTTTTTGAGAATCTCAATTTCTGCTTTAGCCTGCTCGGCTAATTCACTGCGTTCGGCTTTTTCGAATTCTACCAAAGAATCCTGCCGCATCTTGACCTCTTTCAGCAAGATAGCCAGAACCTCATCATCATTCAGTTCCTTCTTCTCATTGATTTCGACATTTTTAATATTAGCACGCACCATACGAATAACCGATAAACGCAGCTTACCTGCTTCACGGTCCTTCATGGCCTGTTTCATATCTTCTGTCAATTGGTCTTTAATAGACATACAGCACGCCCCCATTATCTGGTTTTACGTTTTCTGGCTGCTTCGGATTTTTTCTTACGTTGAACGCTCGGTTTTTCATAATGTTCGCGCTTTCTAACTTCAGAAAGAATTCCGGCCTTTTGGGTTGCTCTTTTAAATCTGCGCAGCGCACTGTCCAATGTTTCGTTTTTGCCAACTTTAATTTCTGCCATCTGATCTCCCTCCCTCCACACACTTAGGGAAGTGTATATATGCATTTCATGCGTTTTTTGCACTATTGCTGACTATCGTCAGACCGCAATTACCGCACAATATTACCAGTAAATTATATCTTATGATAGGCCTTTTGTCAAGGTATCAGCAGGGCGGCCACCCCAATGCTTTACCGCCTAAAAGATGGATATGCAAATGCTTAACGGTCTGCCCTCCATCATCACCGGTATTGGCAACGATGCGAAACCCTTTTTCATTAACACCAAGTTTCTCAGCCAGTTCCTTAACTTTCCCAAACATATACAGGAGCAGCTCCGGTTCTGCAGTAATAATATTTTCAGTATGAGCTTTCGGTATCATTAAAACGTGTACCGGAGCAGCAGGAGCCACATCACGGATTACGATCATTTTGTCATCTTCATAAACTCTTTCAGACGGGATCTCTCCGGCAATAATTCGGCAAAAGATACAGTCGTTCATTTCTTTCCCCCCTTAGTGATCCTAATTTTTATAATATTCGTCAGAAAATTTAAAAGTCCTTTTTCTATTTACTCTGTTCACAATTTATTTTCAAACTGTAACTAACAAAGTAAAAAAATCTTTAATAAAACGCTTGACTTATAGTCAACTCCAGCCATTATACTGAACTTAAAGTATTTTTAATCATTTATCTAAGAAAGGAGAATTTACAGTGAAAAAATTTTTATCAACATTACTTTATACCGCTGCCGCAACTTTATTATTCAGCGCTTGTGGAATGACTGCCAATACAGTTTCTTCTCCTGTTGAACCAACTGTTAAAAGTAATGAAAAAACAGCAGTAAATAATAAAGCTCTTGTTTATTTCAGCAAGGATATCAGCCCTGTAAGTCTGATCAAACTATATGATAAAATCAACCAGGATATACATGGTAAAGTAGCTATCAAAATCCATACAGGAGAAAAGAACGGTCCCAATATACTCCCACGGGAAATAGTGATGGCTTTGCAGCAGCATGTACCTGACAGTAATTTAGTCGAAACCAACACTTTCTATAAAGGTGACCGCTATACCACCGCCGGCCACCGCGAAACATTAAAAGTTAACGGCTGGGATTTTTGTACTGTAGACATTATGGACGAGGAAGGAGCAGTAATGCTGCCAGTAAAAGGAGGCAAACATTTTCAGGAAATGTCGATCGCTAAAAATATGCTTAATTATGATTCCATGATCGTTTTGACGCATTTTAAAGGACACACTATGGGAGGATTTGGCGGTTCAATGAAAAACATAGCAATTGGCAACGCAGACGGCAGGATCGGCAAAGCCATGCTGCATACCTCTGACCCATCCAACCCCTGGGAATATAGCCAAGAGCGTTTTATGGAAAATATGGCTGAATCAGCAAAGGCTACAACAGATTTTTTTGGTAAACAAATCATTTATATCAATGTATTACGCAATATGTCTGTTGACTGCGACTGTGCCGGGCTTGCTGCGGCACCACCAACAACCCCTGATATCGGCATACTTGCTTCTACAGATATTCTTGCCGTCGATCAGGCTTCTATCGACCTTGTTTTTGTTTTACCAGATGCTGCTAAGCATGATCTGCAGGAACGGATCGAATCACGTCGTGGTCTGCGGCAGCTCAGTTACATGAAAGAACTTTCCATGGGTAATGATCAATATGAATTAATTACCATTGAATAAAAGAAAAGCTGCCGTTAAACGGCAGCTTTTTTATTATTCCTTCAGCAATTCTCCGATTAAAAAACTCGTCTCAGCCTTCAGTAATCTCACTTTTTTTATCTTGCCACATAGTTCAGCTTCCGACCGAACATAGACCCGTAAATAATTACTGGTCAAACCTTCTATATAGCCATCCTCAACAGTCTGCTCAAACAATACCTCCACAGCACTGCCAACAAAACGTTCTAAAAATTTCTGCTGCTGCTTATGATCAAGCTCAGCAAGTTGTGCACAACGTCTTTGCTTAACAGTTTCAGGAATTTGATTGGGCATTTTTTCGGCCGGAGTTCCCTTCCGTTTGGAATAAGGAAAAATATGCATTTTACTGAACCCGCAGTTTTCTGCAAAAACCAGTGTAGATGCAAACTCCTCTTCCGTCTCACCCGGGAATCCGGCAATAATATCAGTAGTAATGGCAATATCAGGAATACGTTTACGGATATCGGCCAAAAGTTCGGTAAAACGTCGGGTATCATACGGCCTGTGCATTCTGGCTAAAGTTGTATCACAGCCTGCCTGCAAAGGTAAATGCAGCTGTCGGCACAACCGTTTATCTTTTTCCATAAGATTAAGCAGCCTCGCTTCGACCTCCACTGATTCCAATGACCCCAACCGCAGTCTCTGCAGACCCTCTACACTTAAAGCTGCCTCAACAGCATCAAATAAAGTCAGTTTTCCATCATGTTCTTTACCATAGCAGCCAAGGTGAATACCGATAAGCACTATTTCTTTATAACCAGAAGCTACAAGCTTTTTAACTTCTTCCCTGATGCTTGTCAGACTACGCGAACGCAACGGTCCGCGGGCAAAAGGAATAATACAATAAGTACAGAATTGATTGCAGCCTTCCTGTATTTTTAAAAAAGCTCTGGTCTTATCACTAACATCACCTGCACTCAGTTCTTCAAACTCAGTGTTGGCACTCAGCTTACGCACGCTGTCTATTGTATCAACAGACTGAAAAGCAGCAGCTTCTTCTACCAACCGTACGATATCTGCTCTATCCTGATTCCCGATAATAAGATCAACACCAGGAATTGTCTTCACTTCTTCTGCCGCCGTCTGTGGATAACAGCCAGTCACAACCACGAAAGCAGTTGGGTTTCTGCGCACAGCACGATTGATCATCTGCCGCGATTTACGCTGCCCCGTATTGGTAACAACACAAGTATTGATCACATAAATATCAGCTTCGCAATTAAAACCAACTACAGTATAACCATGACTGCGAAATATCGCTTCCATGCTGGCAGTATCGGCCTGATTGACTTTACAGCCTAAAGTGTAAAATGCTATTCTTTTCATCAATCAGCCTCCTAAATCACCAGTTTCATAAAATATTGCGGCCGCAGCTACTAATGCAGCTGTTTCCGCACGTAATATGCGCTTGCCTAAACTTACTACCAATGCCCCAGCTGTACGGGCCTGCTGTAATTCCGTCTCGGAAATACCGCCCTCCGGGCCTATGATCAGCAGCAGCTCCTTCAAAGCCTGCTCCTTTTGCAGCGCAGCCTTCAAACCAAGCTTATCCTCACATTCATAAGCTATCAGTTTACAGTCACAGGGATTATCAGCAAGCATCTGTTCCATCGTCTGTACTGGCTGCACCATTGGTATAATATCACGCTTGCTCTGTTTCGCAGCCGCTTCAGCAATTTTCTGCCAGCGCTCAGCTTTCTTAACAGCTTTATCACCTTCCAGGCGTACGACCGAATGCTCCATAGCTACTGGTATAATCTCACTGACTCCCAGTTCTACAGCCTTCTGGATAATAAAATCCATTTTTTCACCTTTAGCCAACCCTTGTGCCAGTACGATTCGCACTGAAGGCTCATGACTTTCCGCCAGTACCTCCAGACATTTGACTGTCACAACACTTTCATTAGCATCAGCAATTTCAGCAAGAGCCGTGACACCATCATCACTTACAATCTGTACTCTGGACCCGCATTGCATCCGCAGTACAGTATAAATATGCCTGGCATCAACACCCATTATTGTCATCGTATCACTGTATGGCTGCGGTATAAAAAATCTATGCACCGTCAGTCCTCCTTACGCATCTGCATAACAACCCAGCCGCCTTTGGCATCAACAGCTTCGACACACAAACCGACTTTGGAGGCAGCTGCTGATACATCATTCTGCCGTTCTTCAATAATACCGCTGGCAAGGAATATTCCTCCGGATTTTAACTTACCGGGAATATCCTGCAGAAGCATAATAATAATATCGGCAATGATATTAGCAATGATAATATCAGCCTTACCTTCTGTACCATGCAGCAAATCACCCTGTTGCACACTGATTTTTTCTGTTAGTTCATTGCCGGCAATATTTTCAATAGCTACTCGTACCGCAGTAGCATCAATATCCACCGCTTTAACTGTTTTAGCACCAAGTTTAGCAGCAGCAATAGCCAGAATTCCAGAGCCAGTACCAACATCAAATACTTCCATATCAGTACGCAGAACTTTTTCCAAACGTTCCATACACATACAGGTCGTATGATGTGTTCCTGTACCAAACGCCATCCCTGGATCGATTTCAATAATATGTTCACCAGCTTTAGATGTATATTTTTCCCAGGTAGGCTTAATCACCAATGTTCTGCCAATATGCGTAACATGGAAATACTGTTTCCATTCGTTAGCCCAATCCTGCTCGGAAACAGTACGAAAACGCGTATTACCAAAGCGACATTTACCAATACGCGTTTCCAAATTTGTTAAGTCCTCATCAATCTGTGTAAGACGTGGCTGCAGCTCTTCATCCTCCGGATAATAAGCAGTTATCGTAACCACTTCTGTGTTTTCCTGCTCAGGAATATCGCATAATTCCCAAGTGCCTGAATTACGCAAAGTGTTTATCAAAACCGGGTCCTCAATAACAACACCATTGTTTGCACCTGCAGCACGCATAATTTCGGCAACCAGATCAGCTGCCTCATGTGTAGTTTGTATGCTTACCTCTATCCATTGTGACAAAGCGATCACTCCTTAAATAACTATCATATATATTAAACACAAAGCTTATTCTAAAATATTTTACCATATGAAAGTGTTTTTCTACCAGTTTGAGAAGATATTTCAATGCCAAGTGCTCACATTATATCATATTTTTTGGCATAAAAAAATAAACTGCGGTGTTCAAACCGCAGTTTATACAAGTCATTATTTAAATAAATCTTTAATCTTATTCAAAAAGCCTTTTTCTTCAGGATTAATGTTATCTTTACTGATCTCGGCAAATTTACGCAAAGCATCTTTCTGTTTTTCATTCAGCTTCTGCGGCACAACAACTTTGATCCTGACTAACTGGTCGCCACGTGTACTGTTACGCAAACTGGGAATGCCTTTGCCCTTCAAACGCAGTACCTTTCCAGGCTGAGTTCCTTCAGGAACCTTCATCACAACCTGTCCATCCAGCGTAGGAACCTTAATCTCATCACCCAAAGTTGCCTGTACAATATTGATCGGCACTTCGCAGTAAACAGTAGTACCATCGCGCTCAAAAAACTTATGCGGTTTAACATACAAATATACATACAAATCACCGCTTGGTCCGCCTTTAACCCCTGCTTCGCCTTCTCCGGCTACCCGCAGGCGGGAACCGTTGTCAACACCTGCAGGGATCTTGACTTTAAGTTTTTTATTCTTTTTAACAGTGCCCTGTCCGCGACATTCCTTACATGGTTCGCTGATGATCTTGCCTTCACCATGACATTTAGGACATGGCCGTACATTGGTCATCTGTCCGAACATAGTGTTTTGAGTAAAACGGATCTCGCCACTTCCGTGACATTCAGGGCAAGTTTCAACTTTAGAACCAGGTTCCGCACCATTCCCATGACAATGCGGACATTGTTCGTCACGATATAAACTGATCTCACGTTCTAAACCAAACGCAGCTTCTTCAAAAGTGATTTCCAGGTCAAAGCGTAAATCAGCACCGCGCTGAGGACCGGCATTAGAACCACGCGAGCCGCGGCCCTGCCCGCCGAAGAACATATCAAAAATATCTTCCATGCCTCCGCCGCCAAAACCGCCGAAACCTTCAAAGCCCCCAAATCCACCAGCACCGCCGGCACCGCCGTTTTCAAAAGCAGCATGTCCAAACTGGTCATATTGGGCACGTTTCTGCTCATCGCTGAGTACACTGTAAGCCTCGGACGCTTCTTTAAATTTCTCAGCCGCTTCCGGATTATCTTTATTCACATCAGGATGATACTGACGTGCCAGTTTGCGGTATGCTTTTTTAATTTCATCTGCTGTAGCGGTTTTAGACACGCCTAGCACGTCATAATAATCTTTTTTACTCAAAGTTTACACCATCCTAAGCCGATTATTTTTTGTCTTCGTCAACCACTTCGGCGTCAACAACATCGTCATCAGCTTTTTTTGCGCCCTCGGCTGTTTCAGTACCTTCAGCACCTTTAGCAGCTTCAGTTTGTTTGTACAGCTCTGCGGAAAGTTCATAAAGAGGTTTGGTCAAAGCTTCAGTATCTGCTTTGATTTTTTCCATATCTTCGCCTTTCAGAGTCTCTTTTAAAGTATCAAGCGCTGCCTGTACTTTTCCAATCAATTCTTCAGAGCCTTTGCCTTCCATATCTTTAATGGTCTTTTCGGCTTGATAGCACAGGGAGTCAGCATTATTACGTACTTCAACGCCTTCTTTACGTTTTTTATCAGCTTCAGCATTAGCCTCTGCTTCTTTTACCAGACGGTCGATTTCGTCTTTTTCCAAAGTACCTGAAGACGTAATAGTGATTTTTTGTTCTTTACCGGTACCAAGATCCTTAGCGCTTACATTTACGATACCATTAGCATCGATATCGAAAGCAACTTCGATCTTCGGTACTCCACGAGGAGCAGCCGGGATTCCGGAAAGCTCAAAACGTCCCAGAGTTTTATTATCGGCAGCCATTTCACGTTCACCCTGCAGTACATGGATATCAACTGAAGGCTGATTATCAGCAGCAGTAGAGAAGACCTGCTTACGGGAAGTCGGGATGGTAGTATTACGTTCAATGATTTTTGTGAACACACCGCCCAAAGTTTCTATACCCAAAGACAACGGAGTTACGTCAAGTAAAAGCACGTCTTTTACTTCACCTGCCAAAACGCCGGCCTGAATGGCAGCACCAACGGCAACACATTCGTCAGGGTTTACACCACGGTAAGGCTCTTTACCGATAAATTTTTTCAAAGCTTCCTGTACAGCAGGAATACGGGAAGAACCGCCTACCAAGATAACTTTATTGATATCAGAAGCAGACAGGCCGGCGTCAGCCATAGCCTTGCGGGTCGGCTCCATTGTGCGTTCAACGAGATCAGCAGTCAATTCGTCAAATTTTGCACGAGTCAGATCCATATCCAAATGCTTCGGACCTTCAGCACCGGCAGTAATAAACGGCAGGTTGATATTAGTAGTCAAAACACCGGATAATTCGATTTTTGCTTTTTCAGCGGCTTCACGCAAACGCTGCATAGCCATACGGTCATTACTCAGATCAATGCCTTCATTTTTCTTAAATTCAGCAACCATCCAGTCAACGATTTTCTGGTCAAAATCATCGCCGCCTAAATGAGTATCACCGTTAGTAGCTTTTACTTCAAAAACACCGTCACCTACATCAAGGATAGATACGTCGAAAGTACCGCCGCCAAGGTCATAAACCATAACGGTATGGTCGTCGCTTTTATCAATACCATACGCCAAAGATGCAGCAGTAGGCTCGTTGATGATACGGAGAACTTCCAAGCCTGCGATACGGCCGGCATCTTTAGTTGCCTGACGTTGACTGTCAGAGAAGTAAGCAGGAACAGTAATAACTGCCTGAGTTACTTTTTCACCTAAATATTTTTCAGCATCTTCTTTCAACTTTTGCAGAATCATCGCGGAAATTTCTTCCGGAGAATATTTTTTATCGTCGATTGCTACTTTATAGTCAGTACCCATATGACGTTTAATAGAACTAATAGTTCTGTCAGTGTTGGATACTGCCTGACGTTTTGCCAGCTGACCAACTAAACGTTCGCCGTTTTTGGAAAAACCAACTACGGACGGAGTTAAACGGCTGCCTTCCTGATTAGTGATAACGGTAGGTTCGCCGCCTTCCATTACTGCTACTACAGAGTTAGTAGTACCTAAGTCAATACCAATTACTTTAGACATGATTTATTCCTCCTCGGGTTTATATGTTAATTTTAATTTATATGGCAACTATTCGTTGCTGATAACTTTAACTTTGCTGTGCCGGATAACTTTATCACGTAATTTATAGCCCTTTTCCAGAACCATCTCTACAGTGTCATCATCCATATCGGGATTTTGCCCCCTCATCACAGCCTCATGCATCTCAGGATCGAATTTTTCGCCCTGTGCTTTTATTTCTTCTACGCCCAAATCTTTAAAAGTCTGCTCGAACTGACGCCTAATCATTTCAATACCTGAATAAATTCCGGCGGCATCATCAGATTTTCTGGCGGCGTCTTCAGCACGTTCAAAATTATCCAACACCTTTAAAAATTTTCCGACAACATCAGCGGTAACAAAAGTTGCCAGCTGTTCACGTTCGGACGTATTGCGTCGGCGGAAATTATCAAAATCTGCCTGCAGCCTTAAAATACGGTTCTGCAGTTCTTCGATCTTAACATCCTTTTCATCCTGTTCAGGAGTTTTTTCTTCAGCAGCTCCCTCACTCTTTTTCCCGGCAGTCTCATCGACTCCATTAGCAGCATCGGCTGTATTCGTTTGAGCTTCCTGCTGAGGTGTTTCTTCGGCAGTTGTTTGCTTTGAGCTTTCCTTCAAATCTTCTGTTTGCAAAACACTTCCTCCTTATAGTCTTTTTACTTATCTAAAATTGTTTTCAGATATTTATGCAGGTAATCCATTACAGAAATGACCTTACCGTATTCCATACGGGTTGGACCTAATACTGCCATCGTACCTACGATCTGACCATTCAGACGATAAGTAGCCTGAACCATACTGCAATCCTGAATACCGGTAAATTTATTTTCAGAACCTATCGTTACCTTAAGGCCTGAATCTTCACCACCCTGCAAAAGATCCTTCAGGACCTTTTCTTCTTCTAATATACCAAGCAGGTTTCTGACTCTTTCCACATCACGGAATTCCGGTTGATTAAGCAGTTGCTTTGTTCCGCCTAAAAATACCTTCTGTTCCTGCCTGCGCCCTGTCATTTTACGTACAGCCTGCAGTAATGATGAAAAAATGAGTTTATCCTCGACCACATCTGTATGGACATTCTGCAAAATCTCCACAGAAATATCGCTAAGATTGCGATCTTCCAGCAATTTGCTCATTTTACCAGCCAGATAATCCATCTCTTCAGAAGACATACCTAAAGGAATATCAACAACATTCGTATCTATACTGCCATCATCGGCAACGATACATAAAATAGCATGCTGACTGTCAAGCGGCAAAAATTTTAAATAACAGAAATTTGCAATCGTCTGCTGGTTAGTCAAAACCATGGAAACATTCTGTGTCATACGTGACAAGATCTTGGCTGTCGACTGGAAAATATCATCAATGTTACGACGACGTTCATTATACCAGCCATCTATTAATGCCATATCATTATCTGTCAATGTCCCCGGTTCAATCAGGGCATCTACATAAAAACGATAAGCCTGAGCAGATGGAATACGTCCCGCTGAAGTATGCGGCTGTTCCAAATAACCCAGAAGCTCAAGGTCTGACATCTCATTACGGATCGTTGCCGGGCTGAGCCCTAAGTCATACTTGCGGGCAATAGTACGTGAACCAACCGGCTCAGCTGATGAAATGTAGTCTTCTATGATAATTTGCAGGATCTTTTTCTTTCTTTCGTTTAACACGATCCCACCTCCAACTCGATTGTTAGCACTCATCTCATTAGAGTGCTAACATCTTGGTATTAGAATAGCACTGACCTTAACAGTTGTCAACCAATTTTTCTTACTTCACAAAGATTTCAAAAATTTCATTGCTAAAGCGCATCCCTTGCTCCGTCAGCCTCATCCGCCTATGCTCAATATCATAGAATACTAAATTTCCTCTAATAAATTTTTCTAATTCAACCCCAAATTCTAACATTACATCACAGCCAAAACGTTGTTCAGTTTCTATTAAATCTATCCCTACCGTCGTCCGTAAACCCATAAATAAATATTCTGACAGCTGCATTTCTTTTGTCAGATCTTCAAAGCCTCCACAACTTTTGCCACTTTGAATACTTTCAATATAATCAGTTACAGAATCTGTTGCTGTAAAACGTTGACTGCCATTAAAGCTGCAGGCGGAACTGCCAAAAGACAAATACGGCAGATAATGCCAGTAAACAAGGTTATGCCTTGACTCCTGACCTGACACTGCATAATTTGAAATCTCATATCTATGCAGTCCCTGTGCTTCCAGATACTCCTGTACCAATTCATACATTGCCAGCTGACAATCTTCGTCCGGCAACTCAACTTTTCCTTTGTCCAGCATACCTGCCAAAGGCGTATTTTTTTCAATCGTCAAACCATATACCGACAAATGCTGCAACCCTGCCGCTGTTAAATTCTGCAGACTGGTCTTCAGCGTTTGAAGGGACTGCTCCGGCAAGCCATAAATAAGGTCAGCACTGACTCGTGTAAAACCAGCCTTCTCTGCCATTGTAATAGCGTCTAAAGCCTCGTTGGCCGTATGTATCCTGCCAACAGCCCGAAGTTCGGCATCGTTAAGACTTTGAACACCAAAGCTTATACGATCAAATCCCAAATCTTTAAAAAAACGCAGCTTATCCAAATCGGCAGTACCGGGATTAACTTCAATCGTTGCCTCTGCCGGTTGCAGCCAGCATCCATTTTTTTGCAAAGCTTCTACCAGTTTCGCCAAAAGCTTTTCCGAAAGCAACGAGGGAGTCCCGCCGCCAAAATACAGCGTGGCCTGATCTGCAATAGTCACTTCATTGCTGCGCATCATTATTTCACTGCAGACAGCATCAACATACTTTTCCATAGTTTCTGTGTCAGCACCTGCATATGAAGCAAAGTCACAATATAAACATTTTTGCAAGCAAAAAGGGGTATGTATATATACCCCCTGGATTTGTTCCCATTTTTGCATTTTAATCCATCTTCAAAATCGCCATAAAAGCTTCTTGCGGCAGCTCTACACTGCCGACCTGCTTCATGCGTTTCTTACCTTCTTTTTGTTTTTCCAACAATTTGCGCTTGCGGCTGATATCACCGCCATAACACTTAGCCAATACGTCTTTGCGCATCGCTCTTACATTTTCGCGGGCAATAACTTTATTACCTATGGCAGCCTGTACAGGTATCTCAAACATCTGACGCGGAATAAGACTGCGCAGTTTTTCTACCAGCTGACGTCCCCTGGAAACAGCTTTTTCACGGTGTACTATAGCTGACAGGGCATCCACCGGTTCTCCATTCAGCAAAATATCTACCTTTACCAAGCTGGAAGCACGATAACCGGCCAGCTCATAGTCCAAAGAAGCATAACCTCTGGTTACTGACTTCAACCGATCAAAATAATCATAAATTATCTCACTAAGCGGAAGTGCATAGTGAATCATAACACGTGTTTCATCTAAATAGGTCATATTTTCATACTCACCGCGTTTTTCCTGAGAAAGCTCCATTACTGCACCAACATAGTCTTTAGGTACAATAATTGTAGCGTTAACGTAAGGTTCTTCTACATGGTCGATCACTGTTGGATCAGGGAAATTAGACGGATTATCAACCAATTCCACATCACCATTGGTGCGAAATACCTGGTAAATAACGTTTGGAGCCGTTGTAATCAGCGTTAGATTATATTCACGCTCCAGACGTTCCTTGATAACATCCATATGCAGCAGACCTAAAAAACCACAGCGAAAACCAAATCCAAGCGCTACTGATGTTTCCGGTTCAAAAACCAGTGAGGCATCGTTGAGCTGTAGTTTTTCAAGCGCATCCCGTAAATTATCATAATCTGAGTTTTCTACCGGATACAGACCACAGAAAACCATCGGCGTAGCTTTACGATAACCAGGCAGTGCTTCGGCTGCCGGATTATTGGCATCAGTAACTGTATCCCCGACACGTGCGTCTTTAACATTTTTGATTGCTGCAGCAAAAAATCCAACCTGCCCAACCTCCAATGAATCAACATTAACAAGATTAGGTTTAAAAACACCAACCTCTGTTACTTCAAATTCAGCATTGGTAGCCATCATTTTAATTTTCATACCAGGTTTTATACGTCCGTCAATAACACGCACATATAAAACGACACCCTTATACGCATCAAATTTAGAATCAAATACCAAAGCTTTTAAAGGGCTGTCACTTATACCGGAAGGTGCCGGTACTTTAGCAACAATAGCTTCAAGTACATCTTCAATACCCAAACCTGTCTTCGCACTCGTCAAAACGGCCTCTGATGCATCGATCCCGATAACCTCTTCTATCTCATGCTTGACTCGGTCAGGATCAGCACTGGGAAGATCGACTTTATTAATAACCGGGATAATTTCCAAATCATTATCTAAAGCCAAATAGACATTAGCCAAAGTCTGAGCTTCAATCCCCTGCGTAGCATCAATAACAAGCAAAGCACCTTCGCATGCAGCTAAAGCTCTCGATACCTCATATGTAAAATCAACATGCCCTGGAGTATCAATGAAATTAAGCATGTACTCTTCGCCATTCTTAGCCTTATAGCTGCTGCGCACGGCCTGCGCTTTGATTGTAATACCGCGTTCACGTTCAAGGTCCATTGAATCGAGGATCTGTGCTTCCATCTCGCGTTTAGTTAAAGTACCGGTATATTCTATCAATCTGTCTGCCAAAGTAGATTTACCGTGATCGATATGGGCAATTATAGAAAAATTACGGATCTTATTCTGGTCCATCATATTCTCCTTCATATATAATCTTGCTAAAGCGGAACATCCGCCGTAAATTCACTGCAAAATATTATATCATTTTTGCCGGTAATTAAGCAAATACTAACTCTTATTAGTAAAGCACTTATAAATAAAAGCTGCTGTAACAAAAAATATTTATGTTAAAGATTATGAAAGTATATATAATGGTATTTTTAGTCACTTCACAAATAATTTACAGCAAATCAAAGCATCAACCTGTTACAATATAAGTAATAATAAAAGAATTATTACAAGAAAGGAAGTTATATTATGGATACCTTAACCGCTATTGCAACCCGCCGCTCTACCAGAGTCTACAAACCAGAACAAATAAGCGATTCCCAGCTGCAAACAGTTTTAGCCGCCGGCTGGGCTTCTCCTGTTGGTCATGGAGCATATGACGAACTATATATTTCTGTTGTGCAAAATCCCAAAATTCTCGAAAACTTTGCAGAATACTGCGGTCAAGCTTTCGGAAACCCCAAATACAATCCGTTTTACGGCGCCCCTACTTTAATCGTCATTTCAGCTAAGCCTAAAGATGACGGCCAGATGGTTTACATAGCTGATGTTGGCTGTATTCTTGAAAATATGCAATTGGCTGCTACTGATATCGGCCTTGGTTCAGTTTATCTTTGGGCTCTTTTAAATCGTATTCCGCAAAGTCCTCAATTTGTAGCCAGCCTTGAACTGCCGGAAGGCTTCAAACCTGTTTCAGCTTTGGCCTTGGGTTATCCGGCCAAACCGCTTGAAAAACGTTCTTTTGCCGACATTAAACCCGAGCGTATCGCTACCAAAATTATCAAATAAAGTCTTTTGTGGAATAATTTGCAGAAATCCCTTGCAGAATTAACTCCTTCGTGGTAGAATACTTTAGTAAACGTATTTAATTGTAGGAGGTGAATTCGTTGCCGAACATTAAATCTTCCATTCGTAGTGTAAAAACCGACGCAGAACGTCGTGCAAAAAATGCTCCGATCAAGGCTGCTATCCGCAATGCAGCTCGTAAAGTAGTTGCTGTAACCGAGACCGGCTCTCCAGAAGAAGCAAAAGCAACTTTTGCAACTGCAACCGGTTTGATTGATAAAGCTTCTCGTAAAGGTATTATCCATAAGAATGCTGCAAACCGCAAAAAATCAAGACTTGCTAAAAAAGTCAATGCTATGGACTAATCTCTACAGCGATTAAAGCCTGCTCTTTTGAGCAGGCTTTTTATTTTCTCCAAAACACGCTTTATCTCATCTTAATTAAAGCTTTTGTTATTTTATTTTTGCTTTAGTTTATATATTTCATTCATATCTTAAAAGTGCTATAATATTATAAATACACCCTAACAGACAGGAATGATACATATGGCTGACTATAGCACTGATAATTTAAAACAATCTCAACAATTCTTACAGGCATATGATAAGTTATATTCTTTTAAAAATACTTTTTATGATCTTCTTGCCAGTTTAGAAAAAACACTTGGCCTCACAGAATATTTATCTCATATTTCTGTGATTCAACTGCGCAACGAAAAACATTTTCAGGCTGCTTTCCACTATCCAAATGAAGCCCTTTCCCAACAGCAGTCTTTGTTAAGCCATAAAGCTCACCTTATCGCAAAAAAGTTAAAGCTCAAGAGTGAAATCAACTGCAAAGATTTCAGTCACATATTAACAGAATGCGGTTACAACGATAATATAAGACCAACCACAGTTTATCCGCTGCGATTTGACGATTATCTCTATGGTTTTGCAGCTTTAGAATTAAACGAAAAAGCAATCAATTTTCAGCAATTCAGCACTGACAGTTTAACTGCTGTTGTAAATATATTATGCGCATATTTTGTAAAAAAGCATGCCTTTGAACAAACTGCATTACAGCAGAAAGTCTATACTTCAATTATCAATGGCATGAATAACCTCATCTACGTAACTGATATCCACACTAATAAAATTCTCTTCATGAACCAAACGATGAAAGACCGTTTTGCCTTAAAAGCACCTGAAGGTAAAATATGCTGGCAGGTATTGCAGCAGAATATGTCCCAACGCTGTAACTTCTGCCCTGTTTCCAAATTACTGCGTGATCCGTCTTCTAATAAGACTATTCACTGGGAAGAAGTCAATTCTAAAACCGGACGTATTTACGAAAACCATGACAGCCTTATTAATTGGTTTGACGGCTCAATCGTACATCTGCAGCAATCTATAGATATAACAGATTCCAAAAAAGCTTTCCATGATGCCTGTTTTGATGAACTGACCAATACACTGACCAGACGTGCAGGCAAAGAGCTTCTGGAAAAATTGATTAAAGCAGCTCATCAGAATTGCCATGGTTTTATAACCTGTATGTTTGATATAAACTCACTCAAACAGGTCAATGACAATTATGGACACAGTGAAGGCGATAAGCTTATTATCACTATATGCCAGACTTTAAAAAAACACCTGGGCAGCGGCGATATATTTTTCCGGCTCAGCGGCGATGAATTTATTGTCGTTTTTACAGAACATTCGCTGCAAAATGTTAAGGAAATACTGCAAAAAGTCCTAATTGAACTAAAAAATTCAGCACAAAAAAATGCTCTGCCCTATGAACCATCTTTCACCTATGGGCTTTTAGAAGTTCAGTCTACAAGCAATTACTCTCTTACTGATATTTTAAACCGTGTCGATGAAAAAATGTATGAGCAGAAACGTTCTTACCATATACTTAAACGCCAGCAGGACGCTGGCCTGCAAAAGCAGTCTGACCCGTCTGAAAAAAACAATTTTTCTTATCAGGCAGAATATCTCTACGATGCTTTAGTTAACAGCACCGACGATTATCTCTACGTCTGTGACGTCCAAAGTGATGTTTTCCATTATCCCAAAACCATGGTTGAAGAATTTGCTCTGCCTGGCGAATACATCAAAAATGCTGCCGCCATCTGGGGTGCCAAGGTTCATCCAGATGATCAAAGCGCTTTTTTAGCATCCAACCAGGAAATTTTAGACGGACGCGCCAACATTCACTATGTTGAATATCGTGCTCAAAACAAAGAAGGTAAATGGATTTGGGTGCGCTGCCGCGGACAGATGCAATATAACGAGCAGGGTGAAGCAATTCTCTTTGCCGGTTTTATCAAAAAGCTTGGCGAAAATTATAAACAGCAGCTGCCTTAACGTAAAAAAAGCTCATTCCAAAAAGGAATGAGCTTTTAATATTTTATAGATGAGTGCGTGCTATCTGCCTAACCAAGAACGAGTACTTTTTTTAACAGCTTCCTTATCAACTTCCACATGATTTGGAGCGTACATCAGCAAATTTTCGCTGACCTTAGAAACAGTTGCGCCAATAATGTAACTTACACCGTTCAAATAGTCAAAAATACGGTTTTTCATTGCAGAATCAACAGCATCGAAAGATACCATCAGTGTCGCACCGCTCATTAAAGAATCAGCATACTCGCGTACGTCGCTGAATTGACGCGGAGAGCGCACCAAAATATCCATATGACCGCCTTTAACTAAGTACGGACCGCTATAAACTTGATCTTCTTCTACATCGCTATGCCAAAGCTTACGTGCAGCATTTTTTAAATCCATCTTTTACGCCTCCAAACGTCCTTGTTGTCAGATATGCTAACTGCCTACTTCTACATAAATTCTCAAAATCCTTCTTTTTTTAGAAAAATTTTTATTTTTGTATTATTATGCTTTGTTACGGGAACGCTGACGACCACGCTCAACACGATCAAGAATCTTTTTACGCATCCGAATATTCTTCGGAGTAACTTCAACCAGTTCATCATCGTTGATATGCTCCAAAGCCTGCTCTAAAGAGAAAGTCTTAGGCGGAATCAGACGAATAGTATCATCGCTGCCGCTGGCACGCATATTGCTGACATGTTTCTTTTTACAGGGATTGACATCCATATCATCATCACGGCTGTTTTCACCAATGATCTGCCCTTCATAGACCTGTTCGCCAGGAATGATGAACATATTCCCGCGTTCCTGCGCGTTGCCTATACCGTAGGATGTAGTTTCGCCGTTTTCAAAAGCAACCAGGCTGCCTCTTGTACGTCCGGGGATCTCACCTTTATAATCAGCATAACCTGCGAACACATGATTCATAACACCGTTACCTTTAGTATCTGTCAGGAACTGGTTACGGAAACCAATAAGTCCGCGGGCGGGGATCACAAATTCCATACGCAGGTAGCCGGCCATCTCTGTCATGTTAGTCAGTTCAGCCTTACGCAGTCCCAGCCCTTCCATAACAGCTCCCATAAATTCCTGCGGAACGTCAATTGTTAAAGCTTCCATAGGCTCCTGTAAAGTACCGGTTTCATCATGATGCATGATTACTTTAGGTTTGCCGACCTGCAGCTCATAACCTTCACGGCGCATAGTTTCGATCAATACAGACAAATGCAGCTCACCACGTCCGGAAACAATAAATGCATCTGGACTTTCGGTTTCTTCTAAACGCATCGAAACATTAGTTTTGATTTCTTTAAACAAACGGTCACGAAGATGACGACTGGTAACATATTCACCTTCACGACCTGCAAAAGGACTGTTATTAACAGAGAATACCATCGACAGCGTAGGCTCATCAATACTGATGCCTTTTAATTTTTCAGGACTTTCTGCATCAGCGATAGTATCGCCGATATTGGCATCTGCCAAACCGATCAAAGCAACGATGTCGCCTGCTCCAACTTCCTGCGTCTCAGCACGTTTCAAGCCTTCATAGGTATACAGACGGCCGATCTTCGCTTTACGCTCGCCCTCTTCATCCATCAAAGTAATAGTTTCACCGTTATGGATAGTACCGCGGATCACACGACCGACAACGATACGTCCTACATAATCATCATAATCCAAGGTATTGACCAGCATTTGCAAAGGTGCGTCTACTTCAACATCCGGAGCGGGAATATTTTCCAAAATCACTTTGAACAAAGCTTCTAAATTGTCGCTTTCTTCTTCCATAGTTAATTTAGCAATACCATTACGGGCAGAAGTCAATACTACCGGGAATTCCAGTTGATCATCATCAGCACCAAGCTCAATGAAAAGGTCTAAAACTTCATCAATAACCTCTTCAACACGTTGGTCAGGACGGTCAATTTTATTGATAACTACAATTGGTTTCAGATGCTGTTCAAGCGCTTTGCGCAAAACATACTTAGTCTGCGGCATAGGCCCTTCATAAGCATCAACCAGCAATAATACGCCATCGACCATAGTAAGCACGCGTTCAACTTCACCGCCGAAATCAGCATGGCCGGGGGTATCAAGAATATTGATTTTAGTATCTTTGTGCATAACAGCTGTATTTTTAGCTAAAATAGTAATACCGCGTTCACGTTCCAAAGCGTTGGAATCCATTACACGTTCTTCGACATGCTCGTTAGCACGGAAAATACCGCTTTGTTTGAGCATTGCGTCTACGAGGGTAGTCTTGCCATGGTCAACGTGGGCAATAATGGCAATATTGCGTAAATCATTTCTTAACATAAATCCTATCTTCCTCTCTTTTGAGCAGACGGCATACCGCCTGTAAATCCAAACCGAGCTATGCCATATACAACAAAAGCCTGCGGTCAAATAAAACTACTCTAAAATTAATGAAGGATGCTTGTCAATAAGCATCCTTCACTATGACTAATTAATTATATTCTTTTTAACTTACTATGTCAACAAAAACCGCTATTTTACTATACCGGGGAGCCATGTAGCTATCTCCGGGAAGAAACACAGCAGCAAAATTTCCAGCGCCATAATAATGCCAAAAGGAATAACACCTTTGATGATCTGTGTCATTTTACTATCTGGGCTGATGCCCTGCAAAACAAACAGATTCATTCCAACCGGCGGCGTGATAAGAGCCAGCTCCAGATTGATCAACATCACAACATTGAACCAGATCGGATCGAAGCCCAATTTCATGATAATAGGATACAAAATCGGCAAAGTGATAAAAATAATGGAGATAGATTCCAAAATACATCCCAAAACCAACAGCAGAATATTAATTGCGATAAAGACTATCCACCGGCTGGTTTCCATTTCGGCAACCAGGCTCGTCAAAGCCTGCGGAACCTGCAGAATAGTTAAAACGAAACCAAATAAAGTTGCGCCGATCATAATCGCGAAAATCATCGAAGTCGTTTTGACTGTATCCAGCAAAATTTCCGGCATATCCTTCAGACCAAGCGTACGGTAAATAACAAAAGTAATAAACAAACTGTAAACCGTACCTATAGCAGCAGCTTCAGTAGGAGTAAACGCTCCCGTATAAATACCGCCAACGACAAGCACCGGCAGCAGCAGTCCCCAAAAAGAACTTCTTAGCGCCTGAAAACGTTCCTCCCAGCTGGCCGCTTCCTGCAAAGGCAGCTTTCTTGAGCTGTAAACAACCACAGCAATAAACAGCAGTGTCAAAATAACCCCCGGTACAACGCCGGACATAAACAACTGACCTACCGATTCACCAGTAATAGCGCCATACAAAATCATTGGTATCGATGGCGGGATCAGAATGCCTAAGGTACCACCTGCTGCAACAGCTCCTAGAACTAACGTTCTTTCATAACCACGAGACAGCATCTCAGGAATGGCAATAGCACCAATAGTAACGGCGCAGGCAACAGACGAGCCTGTAATCGCAGCAAAAATTGCACAGGCAAAAACTGTAGCTACACCTAACCCCCCAGGCAAATGACGCAGCCATTTATTGCCCAGCTCAAATAAATCGTTGCCTACTTTGCCTGTTAAAAGAATCTGGCTCATTAAAATATATAACGGGACAGCCGTTAACACGAAATCATCCAAAGATTTGTAAGCCAAAATCGGTATCTGGGCCAAAGAAGATCCTCCGCCCATAAAAGCAAACATACCGAAAAGTCCCGCCGTTCCCAGTGAGAAGGCTACCGGCAGTCCCAAAACCAAAAGTCCCAGTAAGATAACGGTAAAAATAACAAGCATCTTATTCCGCCTCCTTACTGAATTCACCGCTGCTGATTTTTTGAATATCTATAAGCAGGGTACGTACAAACTGTAGTAGCAACAGCCCCATACCGATCGGCAGCGACATCTGAGGAATCCACATAGGAGTTCGCAGAGTACTTGGTGAAGTATTATCCATCTCATATGAAAGCAATGCCATATCCAAAGACTGCATTACAAATACGGCACAGAAAAAAATACCAACAATAGTTGTAAAAAGTTCGATATAACAACGGGTACGTGCTGATAAATGGCTTAAAACAATATCGACATGGATGTGCTTGCCAGCAGCATAAGTAACGGACATCCCTAAAAAACCTGCTACTAAAACACAATATACAGAAAGTTCTATTGACCATTCTGTCGGCGCATTGAACAAACCTCGCATCACAACTTCATAAAAGACCATCAACGCCGGCAGCAGCAATAGAATGCCGGCAATGACGCCAACTGCTTTAGTAATAGCGTTCAAAAATTTTTCATAGACCTCGAGCGCGCTTTTCAAGTCTTTTTCCTCTCATTCTTTTCCAAAATAAAAACCGCTGCCGCTTATGGCAGCGGTCAATTAAGAATTTATCTATTGTTTACTGCATATTTCGATCAATTCCTTACCAAGATCCCCAGTATGTTTAACAAAAATATCCCAAACTGGTTTAGTAGCAGACTGCCATGCCGGCAGCTCAGCCTCAGGAACAACGTAAACCTGCATACCTTTTTCTTTTAATTTCTCTAAAGCAGCCATATCCTCTGCTTTAGCATTTTTACGCAGTTCGTCACGCACTTCATTTGCAGCGTCGGTTACTATTTTTTGCTGTTCCGGAGTCAGTTTTTGAAAAGATTTTTCATTCATCGCCAGAATAAACTCAGGATAAGCATGATTAGTAATAGTCAGATATTTGGTAACTTCAAACATTTTACGGTCATACATAGCTGTAGTTCCAGAAGTTTGTCCATCAACAACACCGCGCTGAATGGCCATATAAACTTCACCTGATCCCATAGTTACAGGAGAAGCACCAAGTGCTTTAATCGTTTCTGAAGGCAGCTCACCATAACCACGCAGCTTCAGTCCTGCAAAATCCTCAGGTTTAGTAATTTCCTTTTTGCTGTTAGCGAACTGCACAAAGCCATAATCAGCCCAGATCACAGGACGCACACCCTTCTTCTTCAATTCACCTGCTAATTTATCACCCAAGCCTCCATCGATGGCATGATCGACTTTTTCATAACTTGGGAACAGAAACGGTACGTCAAAAACTTCCATTGCCGGAATAACAGTTGACCACATTGCTGTGGAATTAAGCCCCATATCAATGCCACCAGACATAATTGCGTCATTCATACTTTTATCGTTGAACAGCTGTCCGGAAGGATAGATGTTCAGTGTAATAGTGCCGTTGGATTTTTCAGTAAGCTTTTTATTAAAAGCCTCCATTCCCTGGGCCAGCGGATGTGCCGTTGGCAAATTGTGAGCCAGTTTCAAAGTCACCTTTTCGCTGCCGGCAGATTTTTTATCTCCGCCCCCACCGCAGCCGGCCGTTACTGCCAATGCCATAATCATAGCGGCAGCCAAAGTAGTTTTAAACATTTGGGACATTTTCATTACTCTCACCTCATAATTTTTTATTTATAGAGTTTCTCCAGCTTCATATAATCATCAAGACCGATGAACCTGTTAAAATCAGTAAAATGCATCATTTTATCTTCATAGGCCTTAGTCGTCCCCGTTTGATGCAGCACTGTCATTGCTTCTTTAAAAGCCTGCGTAATGACGTATAAGGCACTGCAGGGCCAGAACACTATTTTAAATCCTATATTTTCCAAATCTTTTGCAGTCAGGTTCGGTGTCCTGCCGCCTTCGATCATATTAGCTATCAGTATGGTATCTGGAAAAGCTTTCGTAACAGCTTCTAATTCTCTTATATCCTGCGGCGCTTCTATAAACAAAGCTTCAGCTCCGTTATCTAAATACAATTTGCCGCGTTCAACAGCATCCTCCAGTCCATTCACAGCCCTCGCATCAGTTCTGGCAATCAGTAAAAAATCCTCGTCAGTTCTGGCATCAGCAGCCGCCCGCAGTTTTTTCGCATGCTCAGATGCATCTATGACCTGCTTACCGACCATATGTCCACAACGTTTAGGCCATACCTGATCTTCAAAAAGCACTGCAGCTGCTCCGGCTTTTTCATATTCCTGCATCGTCCTCCGTACGCTTAACGCATTTCCGTAACCAGTATCACCATCGGCAAATACCGGTAATTCTGTGGCATCCACAATACATTTCACAGCCTGCACCATTTCAGTCATCGAAAGGTAACCTACATCCGGCTGCCCTAATCTGGAGGCAGCGATACTATAACCTCCCATAACCAGTGCATCAAACCCTACTTCTGCCGCAATTTTTGCCGTCAAAGCATCATAAACACCCGGCAAAACCAAAATCTCTGACCTCAGCAGACGTTCACGCAACATTTTACGCTGCTTGTTCATAAATTCCCCTCCCTTGCTGCCCAACAAATTCAACAAAAAAGCCCCTACCGGCATAGCCGATAGGGGCGTTAAGTACGCGGTACCACCCTAAATTATACTCTGAGGCCTTTAACGCAGCCCTGCGCTTTTCCCTACATTCGCCCTCAGAAAAAGAGTTCCTGGGTGAGAGGACTTATTTCCACGCTTACCGGCTCGCATCTACCGCCGGCTTTCTGAAAGCCTTCCACTGTCCATTCCCAGTCATAACCTGTAACCTGATGATTTGTCGAAACATTGAAATAAGTATAACAACACCTTAACACTATGTCAATATATTTTTAAAATTATTTTATCTTTCTGTTTTTTCTTGTACAAATGTATTGTTTTTATACTACTTTGGCATAATACAAAAAAATACAGCCGCTTTCAAAAAGCGGCTGTATTTTTTATTGATCATTCTAAATAAAAACTACCATCTCAATCAATGATCCTTCTGGCCCCATAAAAACGTTCATCCCAATAAGGACCAAACGCTTCACCTTCAATTACGCCATTTTTAGTACCGGCATAAATGAATTTACCATCTCCGCTGTAAATACCGCAGAAGGTCGCTCCTGGGCCATCAGTGCTATAAAATACCAGATCTCCCGGAAGCAGATCATCTTTTCCGATTCTCCTGCCTACGTCATATTGCTCATCAACAGTTCGCGGCAACGCGATACCACTTTCACCAAAAACATACTGCACATAACCGGAACCATCAAATCCTTCTGACGGAAAACTGCCGCCCATTTTAAAAGGGGTTCCAACTAAAAGATACGCATTTTCAATAATATTTCCACGCAGGCTGCTGTATTCTTCAGCATAAGCCAACTGAGGCTGCATTGTATTCCAAACTGCTCCAACCGGCAAGGATAACGCTATACCTAAAGCAGTACAAACAGCCAATCTTCTACACAAACTAACATAATTCATATTTTTCAAAAACTCCTTTACTGAAAACCCTACAGCGATGACAGCATGTCATCCACATATTTTCTGATTTTTTCCATCTTTTTGCGTATACCAGCTGCTTTATCACCGTCACGAGCAACGATCTGCTCAATTTTAGTACGATACTGCAAATAAGAACTCTCAAACTGCCGCAAATACTCTCTAAGTGCCGCCACTTCCGGAACTGTCGTCACGATATTCGAAGTCGTAACATTCCATTCAGTACCATTTATCGTGACACTATCCCCATATTGCGGGATATAAGCAGCTGTACCCAAACGGCGCTGCAGCTCGTCAGCGAAATTGCTGGCAGCATCAAACTCACCATGTGTAACGAAAAATGCTTTCGGCGGCTGTTTCATCTTACCGTACCATTCAAGCAGCTGTTCCTTGTCCGCATGTGCCGAAAACCCTTTCATATTGTAGATTTTGGCATTTACCTTAATATCTTCACCCATAATCTTAACCTGCTTGGAACCTTCTATCAACCGACGTCCCATTGTTCCCTCAGCCTGATAGCCGGCAATAATGACAGAGCAGTTTTCCTGCCAGAGATTATGCTTCAAATGATGCAGTATACGTCCTGCGTCTGCCATACCACTGGCAGAAACGATAATTTTAGGCCCTGGCATCTCATTAATCATCCGTGATTCCTGCGCAGTTGCCGTGAAACGCAGATTTGGAATCGCTAAAAGCCTGTTACCGTGCATTTCATACAAAGCCCGCGCTTCTTCGTCATATTCCTGAGGATTAGTAAGCGTGATAGCAGTAGCTTTGCTCGCCATCGGACTGTCGATAATGATTGGTACCTGAGGGATACGACCTTCCTGCAGAAGCTTCTGGAAATAATAAAGAAGTACCTGTGTACGTCCTACAGCAAAGGCAGGAATAACTACATTACCACCTTTAGCCACAGTGTCATTAATGATCTCAGACAGCTCCGCTTCTTTGTCATAGGCTTTATGCACACGATTGCCATAAGTAGATTCGGTGATTATAAAGTCTGCTCCGGAAATTTCTTCCGGATCCTCGATAATCGGCTGATTAGGCTGTCCAATATCTCCGGTAAAAACGAGCTTAGTTGTTTTGCCATCTTCATTAACAAAAACTTCAACAATCGCCGAACCTAAAATATGCCCGGCAACCTTAAATTTAACCTGCACCCCCGGAAGAACCTCAAGCATTTCACCAAACTCGTGCGTATGAAAATGCTGCAAAGCTTTATACGCATCATCAACAGTATACAAAGGTTCTACTACAGATTTACCTGCACGCAAACCTTTCCGGTTGGCAAACTCTGCATCAGATTCCTGAATATGAGCACTGTCAGGCAACAGAATCGTGCACAGCTCTAAAGTGGTTTTCGTACAATGTACAGGACCCTTATATCCTTGTTTTATCAGCTTTGGTATCAACCCGCTGTGGTCGATATGAGCATGGGTCAGCACAACTGTGTCAAGAGCATTAGGCGCAAAAACAAAATCCTTTTCATTAAAAGCAGTAATCATTTTAGAACCTTGAAACATACCGCAGTCCAACAGCATTTTTTTACTGCCTATTTCAAGTAAATAACAAGAGCCTGTAACCATTCTTGTGGCACCTAAAAAGGTGATTTTCATAACGGTCCCTCCCTGCTTAAATTCTTAATTAATATATTCTGCATTCAAAAAATATTCCCTGCCCATTAACGAATAAGTTCACTGCCTTGTCACAAAGCACCTTCAATTACTGCCGCTGCAATTACTGCAATTCCCACATCTGTCATTTGTTTCCTGTCCAAAATATGTCAGCAGATATTTACGCAGGCAGCCTCTGGTAAAACAATAGCTTTCTATATCACGCAGCCTTTGGTAAGCATTTGTCAGCCACAGCTTTTTGTCTTCCGCACTGCTTTCTCTCTGCTCACAGCTATATTCCAGCAGCTGCCGCTGCTGCATTATGTCACGCCGTTCAAAAAGCAGTACGCATTTTGCCGGCAAGCCGTCACGTCCAGCCCTTCCTGCTTCCTGATAATAGCCTTCTACATCAAGCGGCAAAGTATAATGCAAGACAAACCTTACATCAGGTTTATCTATACCCATCCCAAACGCATTAGTCGCCACCATCACCTGCAATTCATTTTTAATGAAAGCGTTCTGGTTCCGCTGCCGTTCTTCCATTGTTAAACCAGCATGATAACGTCCTGCTGGATAGCCCCAGGCATTGAGGTCATTACATACTTCTTCCGTCTGCTTCTGCGTTGCACAATAAATAATACCGCAGCCGTTTTGCTCCGGCAGCCAGCTACGCAAAAAACGTCTTTTCACCATTGGTTTTTCCACAATAAATGTAAGATTGCTTCTGTCAAAACCTGTCACCAGTTCTAACGGCTGCTCTAATCCCAGGCATTTACTTATCTCACGTCTTACAACCGGCGTGGCAGTAGCTGTAAAAGCCGCAACAACAGGAGCCTTCGGCAGGCCGTCTAAAAACGGCTTTATTGCCAGATAAGCCGGTCGGAAGGATTCACCCCATCGTACTACGCAGTGTGCTTCATCAACAACGACCAACGCTATTTGCAGCTCACTTGCAAAAGCCTTAAACTGCTCATTCTGCAGGCGTTCAGGTGAAACGTACAGCAATTTACATTTATTATTACGGGCAGCATAAACGGCGGCACCGTACTCCTGCTTACTCATCCCGCTGCTCAAATAAGCCGCTTCTACACCATGTTCCGCTAAACTGCGTACCTGATCCTTCATCAAGGAAATCAACGGTGAAACAACCAGTGTCAAGCCCTCCAGCATCAACGCCGGTAACTGATAACATAAGCTTTTTCCAGCTCCGGTCGGCATAACAGCTACAACAGGACGTCCGTTCAAAATTTGCTCTATCAGCTCTGACTGCCCGCTTCTGAACTCACTGTAACCAAAATATTTTTGCAAAATCATTTCTTTTGTCTGCACGGCTGCTCCTTAAACACAACAAGCCTGTGTGCCAGTCGCACTACAGGCTTGTCTGCAATTTTATTTTATAAATTCTTTTCCTTGTATGGACACAATTCTACCAATACGCATTCACTGCATAAAGGTTTCCTTGCCTTGCAAATCTTACGGCCATGCCAGATCAACCAATGATGAGCATCGCTCCACTTATTCTTCGGAATGGCTTTCTGCAGCTCTTTCTCCACTGCCAGCGGATCATCGCCCTTAGCTAAACCCAACCGGTGCGAAACTCTGAAAACATGGGTATCAACCGCAATCGCCGGAACCTTATAAACAATACTGGCGACAACATTAGCCGTTTTTTTACCCACACCCGGCAGCTTCATCAGCTCCTCGACAGTGTCAGGAATAACGCTGTTATATTCTTCCGTCAGCATTTTACAGGTTGCCAGCAGATTTTTAGCCTTCGATCGGAACAGTCCACAGTCACGAATCTCTTCTTCCAGCTGTTCCTGAGAAAGTGCGCCCATTTTTTCAGGAGTATTATATTTCGGGAAAATACGTGCTGTAATCTTATTGACACGTTCGTCCGTACATTGCGCTGACATAATTACCGCTACTAACAATTCAAAAGGCGTCGAATAGTTCAGCGCTGTTTCCGTACCCATATAAGTTTCTTCCAGCAGCGCTAAAATTGCCTCACGTTGTTGTTTACGCATTAGTTGGTCAGACTCCTTACCGGTGCAGGAATACGACCACCGCGGGCAATAAAGGCATCGGCCTTAAATTTGCTCACGGCAATGATGGGAGCATATCCCAGCAAACCGCCAAATTCTACCTGTTCTCCGACAGTTTTACCCGGAACCGGTATCAGACGTACAGCAGTAGTTTTATTGTTGATCATTCCAATTGCCGCTTCATCAGCAATGATTGCTGAAATAGTTTCAGCAGTCACATCACCTGGAATAGCTATCATATCAAGCCCTACGGAACAAACACAGGTCATGGCCTCTAATTTCTCCAAAGTCAGGCTGCCGCGTTCAACAGCCGCGATCATTCCCGCGTCTTCACTGACAGGAATAAAGGCACCGCTCAAACCGCCGACATAACTTGAAGCCATCAATCCACCCTTTTTAACGGCGTCATTAAGCATAGCTAAAGTAGCAGTAGTACCAGGACAGCCACAGCTCTCCAAGCCTATTTCTTCCAGAATATGAGCAACGCTGTCGCCGATTGCCGGTGTCGGAGCCAGCGACAAATCAATAATACCAAACTGCGTATCCAGACGACGGGCGGCTTCCTGTGCAACCAACTGGCCGACACGAGTAATTTTGAACGCAGTTTTCTTGATCGTTTCTGCGACAGCGCCAATGTCCTGTCCGCGCACTGCCTCCAACGCATGTTTTACCACACCGGGTCCGCTGACACCTACATTTATGACAGTTTCAGGCTCTGTAACACCATGGAAAGCGCCGGCCATAAAAGGATTATCAGGCACTGCATTACAGAAAACAACCAATTTTGCACAGCCAATAGCATCACGGTCTGCAGTACGTTCTGCTGCCATTTTGATTACACGGCCCATTTCCGCAACTGCATCCATATTAATCCCGCATTTAGTAGAACCGACACTGACAGAGGAACAGACAATATCAGTTACTGCCAAAGCTTCGGGAATAGAACAAATAAGATTTCTATCACCTTTGGTATAACCTTTATCAACCAAGGCAGAAAAACCGCCGATAAAATTAACGCCTACTGCTTTGCCTGCCTCATCAAGCGCTTTAGCCAGCGGAACATAATCATTGCTGTCGCAGCTTTCACCAACCATCGAAACAGGAGTTACAGAAATACGTTTATTAATGATTGGAACACCGAGCTCCATTTCCAGTTCCTCGCCGACCTGAACAAGCTTTTCAGCTTTCCTGGTGATCTTATCATATACCTTCTGTGCCGTTACTTTTATATCAGGATGACCGCAGTCGCGCAAACTGATTCCCATAGTGATCGTACGCACATCCAGGTTGTTCTGCGTGATCATCTGGTTAGTTTCCAAGATATCTTTAATCGTGAACATAGACAGCCTCCTAGATACGGTGCATCGCCGTAAATATTTCTTCGCTTTGTACTCTGATCTCAACGCCGATATCTCTGCCTAAAGCAGTAAAGATATCCTTAAGATCCTGTAATTTTACAGCAGCACCCGTCATATCAGCAATCAAAACCATATTGAAGAAACCCTCCATAATATTTTGATTGATATTGAGGATATTTACGCCATGCTCAGCGAGAATATTACTTACTTTAGCAATAATGCCGACCTTGTCTTTGCCAACGATAGTTAATACGATACGCATACTGTTGTCATCCTTTCCCATAAAACAAATAATAACTACCATGTCTAACACGGTAGTTATTATTGTACCATATTTTCAGCAAAGTTGTGTGTATACATTGCAAATTATAATTCAAAAAAATCCTTACATTGTAATTTTACAGCGCCGTCACCGGTTCTTACTTTTTTTAGTCTCCTGCATCGCTTTGATCATAGGTTTGATCCCGCCGCTCTGCAGAATGTTCATAATATAAGGCGACATCGGAACAGCTGCAGCTGTTGCTCCCGTAGTCAGGTTTTTGATTATTCCAGCCTCAATATCAACCTCTACTTCATCACCCTCTGCAATAATTTTCGTGATCTCGCTGCAGGTAATAACAGGTACGCCTAAATTAATAGCATTACGGAAAAATATCCTGCCAAAAGATTCTGCCAGTACAGCTCCAGCACCAACTGCTTTCAATGTTATTGCCGCATGCTCACGCGATGAACCGCAGCCAAAATTAGTTCCGGCCACAATGATATCTCCCGGATCGAAGTTTTTTACAAAGCTCTCATCAGCGCCGTACATCGCATATTTTTTTATATCTTCTACATCCGTATATTCTACAAAACGACCCGGATAAATCTGATCTGTATCAATATTTTTCCCAAAAACAAATGCTTTGCCCCTGACTTTCGTTTTCATTACCATCACCGTCCATTCCCGCAGTCGCCGGTTTTCAAATATACAGCCGGATCAGTAATTTTCCCCTCTAATGCCGAAGCTGCCACAGCAGCAGGAGAGGCCAGAAATATCCTGCCATCTACATGTCCCATTCTCCCGGGGAAATTACGGTTAGTAGAACTTATGCAAACCTCTCCTCCTGCAAGCATCCCCTGGTGTACTCCCAAACAGGCGGCACAGCCCGGAGCCGTTATCGCGGCTCCTGCCTGCATCAAAGTTTTGATATACCCAAGCTCCATTGCATCTTCCATTACCTTTTTAGAAGCAGGCACGACTATCATCCTCGTTGTTTTAGGAATATGCCTGCCTTGTAAGATCTGTGCTGCTACAGCCAGATCCTGCAGACGACCGCCAGTACACGAACCCAAATAAGCTTCGTCAACAGGAGTGCCGGCATATTTTTCCAATTCAAAAACATTATCAACACTTGATGGTGCCGCTACCTGAGCCCTTATTTTACTTACGTCATACGTAAGCTCCGCAGCATATTGAAAATCAGTATCTGTTTCATAAATTTTATAAGGTCTTGCCACACAGTTGTGCAAATATTCCATAGTGACAGCATCAGGCTGGATATAGCTGGTTTTACAACCCATCTCCGTTGACATATTACACATACACATTCTTTCGGAAATACTCAACCCATTTACAACAGGTCCTGCAAATTCTACCGCTTTATAAACACCGTAATCTGCACCCAGATCACCTATGATATGCAGAATGATATCCTTGGCAAAAACACCCGGCTGCAGCTTACCAACCAGATTGATCCTGAAAATCTCCGGTACCATGAACCACAGCTTGCCAGTAATCATAATCGTCGCCAGATCAGTAGCGCCAACACCGGTCCCAAAAGCGCCAAAAGCTCCGTGAGTCGTCGTATGCGAATCAGTGACAACTACTATCTCTCCAGGATGTACCCAACCTTTATCGGCCAAAACCTGATGGCAGACACCCTGATCTATATCCATCAATTTTTCGATACCCTGTTCAAAACAGAACTTTCTGAACTGTTTATGATTTTCAGCCTGTGTTATCGTAGCACAGGGAGCATAATGATCAAAAAACATCACGATCTTATCAGCGTCAAAAACCTTTTCACCGCCCATTTCATAAAAGGAACGTACAGTCTGCAAATATAAATCGTTGATTCCTGCAATATCCACGTCGCAATTAACTATCTCGCCTGTTGCGACCTGATGTTTACCAGCTTTTTCTGCCAATAATTTTTCAATAGCATGCATAAGCTACACTTCTTTCTTTTCTTTTATTAGCACCGCAACAAATTCAAGCCGGATATTTGGCTAAAAATTGCAGCATCGCCTCTAAAACTACCTCCGGCTGTTCTTCCGGTACAAAATGCCCGCACTCATTTACAGCAAACCCTTCTACATTAGCCGCCCTTTCCTGCCAGCCGCTCATAACATCCCACAGCTTACCGACAACACCGTCCTTACCCCACAAAGCCAAAACAGGAACCTGAATGATCTGTTCACGATCTGCTTTATCCATCTCCATATCTATAGTAGCACTGGCACGGTAATCTTCGCAAATACCATGGAAAGTCATCGGATCGCGCAGACAGCGTACATATTCGTCTAAAATCTCCTTAGGGAACCTGCTTTTAGCGGCCGGCCCGATCTTCAAATTCAAATTATAATTAACAAAATACTCAGGATCTGCCGCCAGCACTCTTTCAGGGAACCCTTTGCCCTGAATATAAAAGAACCAGTGCCAATATTTAGTCGCAAACTCCTGACTGGTATCACGGTACATATCATAAGTCGGCAAAATATCCATCATCGTACAAGACAGCAGCCGTTCCGGATGATCCATCACCATCCTGTGCAGTACTCTTGCCCCGCGATCATGACCGACACCATGGAATTTTTCAAAACCCAGCTTGCTCATAACTGTAAACTGATCGTCTCCCATAGCCCGCTTGGAATAATTAGCATGATCCGGAAGTCCTTCAGGCTTGCTGCTGTCGCCATATCCACGCAGATCTGTAATAACTACCGTATAACGCCCGGTTAGACCCGGCGTCAAAAACCGCCAGATCAAATGTGTCTCTGGATGCCCGTGCAGCAGTAAAATAGCTTCACTGCCCTTGCCGCCAACTAAAGTGTTGATCTTAATACCGTCACCTACATCGATAAGTTGCTGTTTGAATTCCGGAAAATACTTTTGGTCAATATTCATCTGCCCCACCTCCGTAAATTTTCACACCACATTTAGCATTCTATTTCTCTGCTTTCATTATCCGCTACGATAACAATAAAGTAAAATACAAATTTTAAATATAAATATAGTTTTTAACTATTAAACAATGCTATAATAAAACGAGTTATAAGCTACAATAAGGAGTACTAACTATGACACTGACACAGATGCGTTATTTTTATGAAGTCTGTAAATGGCGCAGTATCACTAAAGCTGCCGCCAGTCTGCATATCTCTCAGCCAACTGTTTCCATCGCCATGGCCGATCTGGAAAAAGAAAGCGGGCTGAACCTTTTTCGGCGCGAAGGCAAAAAACTTTCGCTTACAGAAGACGGCAGCCTGCTGTTAAGTAAAATCACTCCTATTTTGGCTAACCTACAGCAGCTTGACCGCGATATCAAAGATATGGCACAGAATAAAAACCTCATCCGCCTGGCAGTACCTTTACAAATCGGCGTACAGCTGCTGCCAACTCTTTTCCGCGATTTCAAAAATCTGTACCCTGAAATAGAGCTGGAAGTAGTAGAAGCAGGCGGCATAGATTCACTGCGTATGATAGAAAATGAAGAACTTGATTTAGCCGTCACCAATTATGACGACAGCTTTTCACCCAATCTGCATTACCGTAAGCTTTTTAAAAGCGAAGCCTGCTTCTGCACCTATCCTGACCATCCGCTGGCGCAGAAAAAATATGTCGATACCAAAGATATTGCCAACGAACCTCTGGTACTGCTTAACGGTGGTTTTTTCGTCAATCGCCTCATCTATCAAAATTTTCAGCAGGCTTTAACAGCGCCTAAGGTAATTCTGCATTCATCGCAGCTTCATACGGTCAAAAACCTCATTTCCAGCCAAATAGCCTCCTCTTTTCTAATGCGTCAAGCCATTACGGCCTCTGACAATATCATTCCACTTTCACTTAAAAAGCCGCTTTTTATAAATTCCGGCATCGTCACCAAACGCGGCCGGCAAATCTACGGCGACGAACAAAAACTCATTGAATTTATCTGCGATAATCAGCCGTTAGGCTAAATTTTTCTCTTCTCTGTAAAATCCACCATAGTAGTAATAATATCAAGTATCATATGGTTAAAGTAAGTGTGCACATATACTTGATATCAAAAAAGAAAAGAGGAATAAAAATGTATATTGATTATCAAATTTTATCTGTAGTAGAAGACATGTCAGCTAATCCCCAAAGTAAATTCGACGGAATGAATTGCACCCCAATCGCTCTTGGCCGGTATGATGATTCCAGTAAAATCTTATGTCTTTCTGCTACGCAAACTAACTTCCCCCATTTATCCAACGACAAAAAATACAACATTATTGCCAGAAACAAAGAAAATCAAAAGACTGAAAGTTTCTCCGGAACATATAATAACGACTGGAGCTTCAGCATCTTCCAGTATAACGGTACCGCAGTATAAAAAACGCTCAAAGAAGCAGGCATGAGATAACTTTTATCTCATGCCTGCTTCTCATTATTTCTAAAAACATCTTTTGTTTTTTTATGAATTTAAACTTGTCCGCAGCTGTACCGCCTCTGCCAGATGGGCGGCCGTTATGATATCACTGCCGTCCAGATCGGCTATCGTACGCGCTACTTTAATGATCCGATCGTGGCTGCGGGCGCTGAGCCCCAACGCCGTAAAAAACTTCGCCAGCAGCTTTTCTGCAGCAGCTTCCATCTGGCAGTGCTTGTTCAGCTCACGCCTCCCCATCTGCGCATTGCAGTACAAATTAGTACCCTGTAAACGCAGCAACTGCAGCTGACGCGCTTTGATCACCCTTTCACGAATCACGGCCGAGCTTTCACCGGCTTCCCTGCTTTGCAGATCAGCGTATTCCAGCCGCGGCACATACACCTGTAAATCAATACGGTCTAATAAAGGCCCCGACAGTTTACGGTGATAACGCTCGATCTCAAACTGCTTACACGAACATTCCCGCTTTTTATCACCCAGATAGCCACAGGGACACGGGTTCTGCGCTGTGCACATAATAAAATTAGCAGGAAAAGTAAGCGATGCCTGTACGCGGCTGATCGTCACATAACCATCTTCCAGCGGCTGACGCAGCACCTCCAAAGCAGTACGCGAAAATTCAGGAAACTCATCTAAAAATAAAACACCATGATGGCTCAATGTCACTTCTCCAGGCCGCGGCACACTGCCGCCACCTATAAGCGCGCTTGAAGAAATCGTATGATGCGGACTGCGAAATGGACGTTCCAGCATCACCCGTTCCTGCCGCTGCAGCAAACCTGCAATACTGTAGATTTTTGTTACCTCCAGCGCCTCAGCCTCTGTCAGCGGCGGTAAAATAGTTGGCAGCCGACGTGCCAGCATAGTTTTACCGCTGCCGGGAGATCCTACCATCAAAATATTATGTCCACCTGCCGCTGCAATTTCCAGTGCTCTTTTTACTACCTGCTGCCCGCGCACTTCCGCAAAATCCACATCATAGACACTGGTTGCTGCCGCGCAGATAGCTTCCTTATCCAGTACATCCAGAACCTTTTCACCCCGCAGATGCTCTACCAATTCAAGCAGCGATGCAGGTATCAGCACATCAATACCGTCAACAAGCCGTCCTTCAGCGCAGTTGCCTGCAGGGATCACAATGTTTTTCCTGCCAATGTCACGTGCATGCAGAATCATTGGCAATACGCCTGCAATCTGCCTGATTGTCCCATCCAGTGCCAGTTCGCCCACAAAAATAGTATCATCAACCTGCTCCTGCTGTAAAACACCGCTGCTGACTAAAATACCAACAGCAATAGGAAGATCAAGACCGGAACCATCCTTTTTCAAATCAGCCGGAGCCAGATTTACAGTAATCCTGGTCATCGGAAAGATCAGGCCCGAATTTTTCAGTGCAGCCCGTACCCGTTCCCGAGATTCTTTGACTGACGTATCAGGCAACCCCACAATATCAAAGCTCGGCAGCCCGTTAGAAATATCCACTTCGACAATGATCTGTTCACCATTGATACCGCAGGTTGTTTCTCCATAAACTTTAGCGTACATAAAAACGCCTCCTCTTATTTTAAAAACAGTGCGGTAAATGGTGTAATCTTGCCACATTGCCCTCAACTAAAATTTCGATCACATCAAAACTGAGCATTTGCTGATGCCTGTTTTCCTGCTGCAAATAAAAAAGCGCCGCACTCCTGATTTTCTGCTGCTTGGCGTATGTAACCGCCAGACGGGGCAGCCCAAAATTCAGGTTGCGGCGTGTTTTTACTTCTACAAAACTAAGCTCGCCGCCTTTAGCGGCAATAATATCGATCTCGCCATAACGGCAGCGGTAATTACGACGGCAGATAACGTAACCTTTACGTTCTAAATAAGCGCAGGCAGCGTCCTCACCTTTTTTCCCCAGCCTTTGCCGCGCTTCCGTCACTTCTCTGACACCGGCGAAAACAGCCTGTTACCTTCCTGTTCAGCAGGAGACAGATGCATACTTTTAATGGGCTCATAACTGCGGCGATGCCACTTAGTCGCTCCAAACTCAGCAATTGCCTGCATATGCTCCCTGCTGCCATAACCCTTGTTACCGGCAAAACCATACTGAGGATATTGTTCAGCCAGTTCTATCATCATCCGGTCACGAGTGACCTTGGCAATAATAGAAGCAGCAGCTATCGAAGCACTCAGCGCGTCACCGTGAATCAAGGAAACTGTTTCAATGCCGGCCGATACGATCGGCATTGCATCTACCAGCGCCACCTGCGGCTTAATCGCAAGATGTTCCAGAACCTCAGTCATTCCCTGCTTCGTAGCCTGATAAATATTCAGCTCGTCGATATTGCTGATACTGACTACATTTACAGAAACAGACAGTGCTTTGGCAAGTACTTCGTCATAAAGCTGCTCGCGCTTTACTGCCGAAAGCTGCTTGGAATCATTAAGTCCGCTGATAAATACCTCCTGCGGTAAAATAACAGCCGCTATCACCAACGGCCCTGCCAAAGGTCCCCGTCCTGCTTCGTCGATCCCGGCAATATACTGTGCCCCCTGATCGTAATATTTACGTTCATAGGCCAGCATCTCCGTAAAACGCTGCTGCTCTAAACGCAGCTTTTCCTGCCTTTTATGATAAGCGGCAACCAGCTTCTGCACACCGCTGCGCTCATCGGCAGCAAGTTCTGCCACCTGATCCGGGTCAGGCTCTCCCGCCAAAATCTCCTTTACCTCGCTGATCTTCATTATTCCCACCCCTAATTAAAAAGGCCGCGTTGCAGCGGCCTTAATTATTTTCACTCGGTTCATCTAAAGTAAAACGCCCTAAGCGTCCTGTACGAAAATCACGCAATACCAGCTGGATAACCTTATCAATGTCAAGCACACCGCCGGCCTTCAGGCAGCCGCGCGCGACGGCTATTTTAGCCATTACCTCACGCACAGGCTCAGCTTCTGAAAAATCAATAGCGTACTTTACACGCAGATCCTCCGGATAGATATGCATCAAACGTTCAAGCAACAGCTCTACTGCTGTTTCCCTGTCATAAACATCCTCTTTGATCGCTCCCGTTACTGCCAGACAAAAGCCTACTTCCGGATCTTCAAATTTCGGCCACAAAACACCTGGGGTATCCAAAAGCTCCAGACCTTTGGCGATAGTCACCCATTGCTGACCTCGAGTCACACCAGGTCTGTCCGCTGCCACAACTTTATTTTTACCGACCAAACGATTGATCAAAGTAGACTTACCTACATTCGGCACACCCACGATCATAACACGGATCGAACGATTGCGTACACCTTTTCTCAGCCACTTATCCGTGACAGGCCTGGCCACCTGCTGGATCGCAGCCACCATCTGTTTTACGCCCTTACCGGTGCTGCAATCTACCTTACAGACAGGCAAACCGCTGTTTTTAAAAGTCTGCAGCCATTTTTCAGTCTTTTCCGGATCAGCCATATCGATCTTATTCAAAGCAACGACCTTGGGTTTATCCCCCAGCATCTGGATCAGCATCGGATTGCTGCTGGAACGTGGGATCCGCGCATCCAGCATTTCAACCACAACATCAACCAGCTTTAACTGCTGTTCCATCATCCGTTTCGCCTTCGTCATATGACCGGGAAACCATTGTATCTTAAAATCCATAATTATCTCCTCGACCGCCTATCAAGGCAGCATACGCCATCTTTCAACAGGCCAGAAAGCAACAACTGCTTCGCCTTTTACAAGCTTCAGCGGCACAAAATCAACATCGGCAAAACGGCTGTCTTCAGAATTATTACGGTTATCTCCTAAAACGAAGATATGCCCCTGAGGCACAACAGATTTTCTGTAATTAGACTTATTCGGACCCTTCGGATCATCCTTGTAAATATAATTTTCTTCGATCACACTGCCGTTGACCAGAACCTTACCGTCACGCATCTCAATAGTATCACCGCCGGTCGCGATAACGCGTTTGATAAAATCGCGGCTTTCATCCTTCGGATAACGGAAAACAACGATCTCACCCTTTTTCGGCTCGGTAAAGAAATATTTATACTTGCTGACGATCAGGCGCTCGTGGCTTTCCAGCGTCGGATACATCGACGTACCCTCGACCATATAAGGCTCTACCACAAAAGTACGGATACAAAAAGCCAGCGCTACGGCTACAATGATCGAAACCAGCCAGTCGCTGATAGTATCCTGCCAAGATGTTCCTGATTTTTTAGTACTCATATATACTCCCTCTTATTCCAACGCATCAACTGAATTGGTGCGGTCTCTTTTATTTTTGCAAACGTACTCACAACGTTCGCAACACCGTTTCTACGTTAACAAACATTAGTGGATTTGTCAATCGCCAAAGGCAAATTGTCGAAAAAATTTTACATTAATATAGTGTTTTTTCTTGCCCAAAACAGTCGCTTGCGGTAAAATACATAAGTATTAGCTTTTCCAAAATCATCATTAAATAGGCAGGATATAACCCGCCTGTGTAGAATATTATAATGTTACTATTATAACAAAATTACAAGTTTCCAAGATGTAAGGAGAGATCACCATGGTCAAAATCGCTGTTATCGGCAGCTGTTCCATCGACCTCACAGTAGAAGCAGGCAAACGGCCTGCAGCCGGCGAAACAATAATCGGCAGCAGGCTCATAGTTTCACCAGGAGGCAAAGGCGCTAATCAGGCCGTTGCCTCCGCACGTTTAGGAGCCCAGGTACACATGATAGGCTGCGTAGGCGACGATGCTTACGGCACCATGATCATCAACAACCTGAAAACCAACAACGTCGATACCGGTTATGTCAGCGTCCTGCCCGGACAGAACAGCGGTACTGCCCATATCACCCTTGCCGAAGGCGACAACAGTATTATCGTCATCAAAGGCGCCAATGATCTGGTCATGCCCAAACATATCGATACTGCCTGGAACGTCATTGCCGCCGCAGACCTGGTCATGCTCCAGCACGAAATACCGCTGCCCACCATCGATTACATCATCGGCAAATGTGCAGCGGCAGGAATCAGCGTACTTTTAAATCCGGCTCCCGTGCAGCCCGTTCCTTCTGAATGGCTGGATAAAGTCACCTATGTGACCCCCAATGAACACGAAGCCGAAGCCCTTTATCCCGGTAAGACCAGCGAAGAAATCCTGCTGATGCAGGAAGAACGCTTCTTTATGACACTTGGCAAAGCAGGCGTTGCTTATGCTAAAAACGGCAAAGTACACACTGTTCCCGCATTCGTCGTTAATGCCCAGGATACCACAGGCGCAGGCGATACCTTCAACAGTGCTTTTGCCGTCGCAAGATGCGAAGGACGCAGCCTAGACGACAGTATACGGTTTGCCAACGCCGCAGCGGCCCTCTCCGTTCAGAAGCTGGGCGCACAAGGCGGTATGCCCTATCTTAAAGATGTAGAAAGGATGCTTGGAGAATGCAAAAAATAGGAATCCTCAACAGCGACATCGCCAAAGTCCTGGCTGACTTAGGCCATACTGACACTATCGTTATCGGCGACTGCGGCCTTCCGGTTCCGGCCGGTGTCCCCAAAATCGATCTGGCTCTGAAACCAGGTACTCCTTCCTTTTTAGATGTCCTTACAGAAGTGCTGAAATATATGGAAGTCGAAAAAATACATATCGCTTCCGAAATGGAAAGTAAAAATCCTGCTACATGGCAGAAAATGCAGGAGCTTTTTGAAGGTAAGGAACAGATCCTTAGCGACCACGAAGCCTTCAAAGCCGCTGCCAAAACTGCTAAAGCAGTGATCCGCACCGGCGAGATCACCCCCTACGCCAACATTATCCTGCACGCAGGCGTTATTTTCTAAAATCGATTTTACAGCAAAGGAGTTTTGCGACTAATGGAAATCACCATGAAGGGTATTTCAAAAGCCTTCGGCTCCAACGAAGTACTCAAAGGCGTCGACCTGACCTTAAAATCAGGAGAGATCCACGCTCTGATGGGTGAAAACGGCGCCGGTAAATCCACCCTTATGAACATCCTTACGGGTATCCATAAAGCCGACAGCGGCACGATCTGCGTAGACGGACGGGAAATAAGCTTCAAAAACGCACTCGAAGCCGAAAAATGCGGCATCGCTTTCATCCATCAGGAACTTAATATCTGGCCCAATCTCTCTATTCTCGAAAATCTGTTTTTGATGCAGAACGTAACCAACAGTTTCGGAATGCTTGACTTCAAAAAAATGCGCAGGCTGGCCGAAGAAAAATGCAGTCAAATGGGTATTACACTGCCTTTTGACGCAGAAGCAGGCGAATGCAGCGTTGGTCAGCAGCAAATGACAGAAATCATGCGTAACCTGATGCTTGATGCCAAAGTCGTCATCATGGATGAACCTACGGCCGCCCTGACAGAACGTGAAACAGAAAAACTGTTTGCCGTAATGCACGCGCTTAAAAACAAAGGCGTTGCCATCGTCTACATCTCGCATCGAATGGAAGAAGTATTCGCCCACTGCGATACCATCACCGTAATGCGCGACGGCTACGCTATCAGCAGCAAACCCACCCGCGAAACCAATATGGAACAGGTAGTCCGCGACATGGTCGGCCGTTCTATTACCGAATATTACCCCGGACGCACAAACGAACCCGGCGAAATAGTCCTGGAAGTCAAAAACTTCTGTCAAGAAGGACTGTTCAACAATATCTCCTTCAAACTGCGTAAAGGCGAGATCCTCGGCGTAGCAGGGCTGATGGGAGCAGGCAGGACCGAGATCATGCGGGCCCTGTTCGGCGTCGATTCCTGCAAGCACGGTGAAGTTTACCTGCATGGGAAAAAAGTCTGTATCAAAAAACCGGAAGACGCCATCAAAGCAGGCATCGGCTTCATCACCGAAAACCGTAAAAGTGAGGGCCTGATCCTCGACTTCTCCATCTCCAGAAATATTGCGCTGCCCAGTGTCGATACCTTTGCTAAACGCAGCGTGATCAACGCCAAAAACGAAACAGCCTTCTCCGAAGCGCTTTCTAAAAAACTGGGTGTCAAAACCGCATCGATCGACCTGGAAGCAGGCGCACTATCAGGCGGCAACCAGCAAAAGGTCGTCATTGCCAAATGGATCGGTATGAATCCATCAATCATTATTATGGATGAACCGACACGCGGTATCGATGTCGGCGCCAAGCGCGACATCTACGATCTAATGAACGAACTGACCTCTCAGGGCGTCGCCATCATCATGGTCTCCTCCGAACTGCCGGAAGTTATCGGCATGAGCGACCGCATCCTCGTTATCCACGAAGGTAAGATCGCCGGAGAGCTGGACCACGAAGAAGCGACACAAGAAAAAATAATCACCCTTGCCACAGGAGGACAGTAAATAATGAATATTAAAGAACGTATCCGTAAAATGGGCCCCTTTATTGCCCTTGTCGTAACCTTTATCGTCATAGCCGCCTTAAACGACAGTTTTGTCGATCCCAATAACCTGAAAAACCTGCTGCGTCAGGTTTCCATCAACGCCCTTATTTCTTTCGGTATGACCTTTGTCATCCTGACAGGCGGCATCGACCTGTCTGTCGGCAGCCTGCTGGCACTTTCAAGCGCCCTGATGGGCAGCCTGATCGTCAGCGGCATGAATCCGATGCTGGCGATCCTTGCTGCCTGCTTCATAGGCATGGGCCTTGGCGCTGTCAACGGCTTAGTCATTGCTTACGGCAAAGTAGCACCCTTTATCGCTACGCTCGCCACCATGACCATTTATCGCGGTCTGACACTGGTATATACCAATGGTAACCCTATCAGCGGTCTCAGTGACGACACTATGTTCCACGACTTCGGTCAGGGCTTTTTCATGGGATTGCCAGTACCTGCAATCATCATGCTGCTGGCATTTGCCGTTTCCTGGTTCATCCTTAGGAAAACTCCTTTGGGCCGTAAAATCTACGCAGTCGGCGGCAACGAAAAAGTTTCCTTCATCGCCGGCATCAAAATAGAACGTGTCAAAATCTTTGTTTATGCAATCACCGGTTTCTTCTGCGCTCTGGCAGGCGCAGTCCTCACCTCACGTCTCAATTCGGCCCAGCCGACTGCCGGCACCGGTTATGAACTTGACGCCATCGCCGCCGTAGTTTTAGGCGGAACCAGTCTTTCCGGCGGCAAAGGTTATATCACAGGTACACTGGTCGGCGTGCTTATCATCGGCACACTCAACAACGGCCTCAATATTCTCGACGTATCCAGCTTCTATCAACAAGTTGTCAAAGGTATTGTAATTTTACTGGCGGTACTTATGGACCGCAAAAAAGCTTAGGAGGCACTCACCAATGAAAAAAATCTGGACTCTTTTAGTAGCTGCCATCACAGTACTGGCAGTGCTCACTTCCGGCTGCGGCAGCAGTGACAAAGCTGCAAAACCCGCTGACGGCAAAAAAACAACTACCATCGGCTTCTCCATCTCCACACTCAACAACCCTTTCTTCGTATCCGTACGTAAAGGCGTTGAAGAAGAAGCAAAAAAACTCGGAGTCAATGTTAAAATCGTCGATGCGCAAAACGATCCCGCAAAACAGGCCAATGATATTTCTGACCTGATCCAGCAAAAAGTAGACGTACTGCTCATCAACCCGGTCGACTCCGCAGCAGTATCAACTTCTGTGGCAGCTGCCAACAAAGCCAGCATCCCCGTTCTGGCGCTCGACCGCAGCGCCGATAAAGGCACAGTAGCCTCCTTCATCGCTTCTGACAACGTCAAAGGCGGCGAAATGGCAGCCGAATACATCATCCAAAAACTTGGTGAAAAAGTAAAAGTAGCCGAGCTCGAAGGCATCCCCGGCGCCTCTGCGACCCGCGAACGCGGCGAAGGCTTCCATAAAGTAGCCGACCAAAAACTTACAGTTGTTGCCAAACAATCTGCTGATTTTGACCGCAGCAAAGGCCTGACTGTCGCTGAAAATATGCTGCAGGCCAACCCTGATATCCAGGCTATTTTCGCTCAAAATGACGAAATGGCACTGGGCGCTATCGAAGCAGCCAAAAGTGCTAACAAAAAAATCTTTATCGTTGGCTTTGACGGCACCCAAGACGGCCTGAAAGCTGTAGAAGCAGGCGCTATGGCCGCAACTATTGCTCAACAGCCCGAACTGATGGGACAGCAGGGGCTGGATGCTGCTGTAAAAGTAGCCAAAGGCGAAAAAGTTGAAGCTAAAATAGGCGTACCGCTCAAACTTGTAGACAAAAAATAATTACTGCCCTTTGACAATTTGGACAAACATAAAACCCCGGCGCAATGCGCCGGGGTTTTGTTTTATCCTGCACAGGCTTCTGAAATAAACACCTGCCTTTTAGAAGCTGTACTTCAAATCAACCAACCTTTATCCATTCCCCTTAGACTCAGTGTCTGCTCCTATCAGCAGTTCATCAATCGTACAGCCAAGCAGCTTACGCAAACTCAAAAGCAGACGTAAACTTGGCGACAGGCGACCATTTTCCACATTACATAAATGCGACTGCGATACACCTATCTGTTTTGCCAACTTAGACTGGCTGATATCAGCACGCAGCCTGCGAATCTTGATTTCCATCCCCATTTTTCTGTAATCTATTTTTTCCATATTCTTCCTCCGCTCTCAGCAGCTGTAAGAAGTATTGTCAGCATCAAATTATTTTTCTGCTGCCATACTGCCTGCCAACTACTCAACTTACTGCCTTAGAAGCTGTAACGGAAGCCTACATTGACGCCCCAGTTTTTAGTTACGTCGCCGCTGATACGTTCCACATCCAGATACATACTGGAGTCTTTGTTGAATTTGTGGTTGACGCCGATACCGTATTCGATCGCCGTGCCGCCAATGCTGTCGCTGTAGCCGGCGCTTCTGCCGTCAGCGCTGACATTTGTGTTGATGTCGCCGTCGAAGTCGTGCAGTACTGCCGCTTTCAGATAAACGCTGCTGTCTGCCGCAAAGGCTTTGCCCAGCAGGAAACCGCCGCGCAGAACAATACTGTTCATGCTGTCGTTGGTAACGCTCATCCTGCCGTCACGAGTGGTAACGGTATAATCGTCGCCGCCCAAATGTACATAGCTGGCGCGTACCATCGGCTCAAGGAACCAGTCGTTTTGCAGTTGTTGACGATAGCCGTATTCCACTGCGAAGCTCATGGCATTGCTGCTGAAATCGCCGTCCAGTTTTTGGGCGATCGTGCCGCCGTAAACAGTGCTTTCGCTGTCTACTTTGCCGACTTTGGCAATGATGTCTACATGGTGGCCTTTGTCACCCGTCCAGGTGCCGTACAAAGCTCCGGCTGCTGTTTTGATCTCGCCGTCGCCGTTAGTCAAAGTAGTATCGCCTTTAGCGTACTGCCCGGCCAGGCCGATACGCCAGTTGCTGCCGATCTCGTGGTCGTAACCGGCTGCAAAGCCGTTGTATTTAAAGTCGTTGTCGCCTTTAAGACCGTCCACTTTGATCTTGCCACCGACGTATTTAGCCCAGACGCCGTCGTTGTCGTCACCGCTGCGCACGTCGCCGAGACGTTCCATCAAAGTTTCATCTGCGCCGAACAATGTCACTGCCGCGCCGGCCGCTATTTTGTTGGCATCCTGTGCCGCCATTTGGGCAGAGGATTGAACTGCTGCTTTAGTAGTAATGCTGGTAAGATTTAAGTTACCTGCAGCATCAACTTCTGCTTCGCCTTCGTATTCATAAGCCCAGACGCCGTTGTCGTACTGCATTTCTTTGATGTTATAGGTGCCTGTAGCATCTGCATTCTCGATAAGTTTTACGTCACCATTCAAATGACCTTTACCAGCAGCGCCGGCCGCATTATTGTAACCGTTGCGCATACCCTGGTCAAAAACAGTTATGTCATAAGTGCCGCTGCCTATAGCAGTGTTAGTAGAAACGATCTTGTCGTTACCTGCCGACTGGCCGTAGGCTCCGTTGGCGTTGGTACGCATAAAGAGCTCGTTGGTACCGGAAGCATCCAAATCATTGGTAGTAATAGTACGGTAATCAGTGCCGTTATATTTATCTGCCTGATCATTATCGTCGTAGAAGTAAACTGTGCTGCCCTTCAGCGTAGTCTTATCGGCTACAGTAAGGGTTGACAGGTTATCGGTCAGGTTCATAGTCGTACCGGTGATCTTCAAAGAACCTGCACTATCAGTTCCTGCTTTAACTTCAGTATTTGATTTTAAAGTCAGAGTACTATCTGCTGTACCGTGTTTTACAACCTCTACATCGCCGTTAAATATAATATCTGCAGCTTTGGCATCAAAGGTAACATTACTGTCGTAAGTCCAGACAGAATATTCGTGAGTCAGGTTACCTGCATCACCATTACCGCCAGCAGCGGTCACTGTAATGCCGCCAGCATCACTGACGAACTCCAGGTCATTGTTATTGCCTTCTATGCCCTGAGCACCCTGCCAAGCACCAGCTGCAGCGGTCGCTGTAATATTAATAGCGTCTGTCGTGTGTACTCTGACAGCAGTATTGTCAAACGCCATACCCTGAGCAAAATTCTTTGCTTCACCTTTATCGGCAGTTGCTGCAATGGTCAATTTACCAGCAACATCAACAAGCATGGAACCGCCATTTACTGTAAATGCTGTTGCCGTAGAGGTAGTTGCCGTAGCATCAGCCTTGTAATCAAACGCCGGCTCTGAACCTGAAGCAGGTGTTTGTAAATCAACATCACCTGTTGCTGCAGCATTCACTGTAAAGTTGCCTGTAACAGCATAAATATTATTGGAATCTGTAGCTTCAACAGCGACAGCGTTATTGGTAACCGCTGCACCTTTTGCTTCTGCGCTGATAGCCAGGCCAGCGTCAGAAACCACGTTCAAAGTGCCGTTTGTAGTAACAAGGCCAGCTGCAATTGCTTTCTCGCCGTTGCCTGTTTGCGCAATCGTTCCCGTCGGCGTGATGCCGCTGCCACCTGCGCCGCCGTTAGTAGTTGCATTGACAGCGCCATTTTGTCCAACAGCAGTTGTTCCTGCGCTACCCGCTGTACCGGTGTTATTTAAATTAGCTATGCCGCCTGCTGCCTCATAAGCTTCACTGCTCTCGAAACTGCCTACGCCTTTACCGGCTATAGCAGTAGCTTTAATAGCAGTCGTTTGCAGATTGACCTGCGATTGCGTAAAGGTCAAAGCTGTGGAAGTTGCACTGCCGCCAACTTGACTTATACCAGCATTACCTGCGTTGCCACCAGTACCACCGGTGCCGCCCTGGCCTGCATTGCCGCCTGTGCCTACAGTACCGTTAGCAGCAGCGGCACCTTCACCGCCCTGAACACCTTGCGAACCCTGAACAGCAATGTTTCCATTTAATAAAATACCGCCCTGGCCGCCAGCACCACCAGCGCCGCCATGTCCACCTTTACCAGCGTCGCCATAGTCGCCGCCGTCACCGCCAACGCCTCCGTTGCCACCAAAACCGCCATTGCCACCTGCGCCGCCGATACCTGCTTTAGCGCCGTCGCCACCGGTTGCAGTAACTGCAATGCCATTGCCTGCTACAGCAAGATTGATAATACTGTCAGTCCCGGCAAACCCCAGCGCAGTTGCATTACCGCCAACACCGCCATTACCACCGTGGCCACCAGTTCCGCCAGTTCCACCAACGCCGCCGATACCACCAACACCGCCGATACCGCCATTGCCGCCTATTCCGGCCGCACCACCCTGGCCGCCGTTACCACCGTTACCACCGACAGTACCTTGTACATCATTATCGCCAGCACCTGTACTATGATGGGCATTACTGCCACCAGCACCCTGAGCACCTTGACCGCCCTGAGCACCGTCGCCGCCATCACCGCCATCGCCACCGTTCCCGCCGATACCACCGGTTCCGCCTACGCCGCCGATACCACCGGCGCCACCTGCACCACCAGCTCCGCCATTACCAGCCGCAGCTTCAACAACAAGCCCGCCTAAGCTGATCGTAGTCGCCGTGCCGCTGCCCGCAATTTTCAGTCCTGTCGCTTCAGCGTTACTACCGCTGCCGCCATTACTACCGTTACCACCAATGCCGCCTGTAAGGCCAACAGCTCCCACAGTGCCAGCAGTACCGCCAGCACCAGCCAGGCCATCACCGCCAGCACCGCCTATAGTACCATTAGCGCCGGGAGTACTAGGAGTTGTGCCCGAAGTAGTACTGTCAGCTCCATCATTGCCTTGCGCGCCATTACCTGCTTTAGCAGGAACAGTTGTTATTGCTGCCGCAGTACCGCCAGCGCCGCCGTAACCGCCGTGACCGCCGTCACTGCCTGTAGCAGTCACAGTCAACACGCCGCCGGTGACAGTATTATTGCTGCCTGTAATGTCAACACCGGTAGCTATGGCAAGTCCGCCGTTGCCGCCATTAGCACCGGCGCCGCCATTTAAGTTTTTATCACTTGCCCCATCGACACCCGCTTTACCTTCATGGGTATATTTGCCGGAAGTGATTTCCTGGGAATAAGTATTGCCGCCAATGGCTTTAATTGCAATATCACCAAAGGTAATATTGGCGTTTAAGATATTAGTAGAATAAATACCTACAGCAGAACCGATACCGCCATTTTTGCCTGCGGTACTTTCTTCAACTGGCAATCCAGCCGCAGCGCCTTTGCCGTCAGCACCGATAATACCTTCTACAGTCATACTTTTAAGAGTTATAGTTTTACCGCCCATATCGTCCTTGGCACGAAAGGCCAGATCAGCAAAATTCTCATGGTATTGGGCGGCGTACATATCTTCACCGGTTTTTTGCTCTCTCGCAATCGCAATAGCACGATCACTATCAGCTGTATAGCTGGAATATTGTCTCGGATGATCCTGGCTGCCGCCATCGGCTGCCCACACCTGTCCTGGCACAGCCACCCACGCCGTCCCCATTACAGCCAGCGTTACTGCTGCTGCCAGCTGTTTTTTATTACTTGTTTTTAAATACACTAAAATCAACTCCTCAAAATTTGTTGAACAATATATTTCTTCGGCTGACGCCGCAGGAACCAAAGCTTTTACCTGACTTCAAGAGGCTGTTTTAAAATAAATATTTTAAAACAAAAACCGTATTTAACTTGTTTTAGATTGTATTTTTTAACTATTTTATATAATTCTTTAGTTATTTTATCACAGATGTCCCCCCCGACAAGACACGAGAAGGTTATTTTTAAATTTTTTTCTGCGCCGCGTTATTACGCTCCGCGGCACTTGCGCTGCGGCGCAAGTGCGTGTGCGTACTTCACCCGCAGCCAGGCGAAAACATCGAAAAAAAATAGCCTGCCAAAGCAGACTATTTTTTGATCATTATGGACACTTCAAATTCCAGCACCTGCTGCAAACGTGTCAGTACGGCTACAGTGGTGCTGACCTCGCCGCGTTCGATACAGCCATAGTGCTTGGCCGATAAACCTACTGCTTCAGCGATCTGTTCCTGGGTCAGCTTTTTATTTAGCCGCGCTGTTTTCAGCTGCCGGCCTATATATTTTTGCATGCTATCCCTCCCGCCATTATTTTAAGCAGTAAAGGCATAAAATTAACACCTGATTGTACAGGGTGTTAATTTTCGTCGAAAAAGTTTAGACTGTTTGTTGTTGCGCGCGACGTTTTACAGTATAGCCGGGTATCATAAAATTATAGAGAGAACTGATCGTTATAAAAAATTTACCTGAACAGGCAGAGAGATTGAAAGCATTGATAACCGCCGCCCAGGCTGGTGATAAAGCAGCACTGCTGCAGTTATGCACGGATTTTAAGCCGCTTTTAAAAAGCGAGGCCCGCCGTGAGATGTTTTACAGGTCGCTGGGAAAAGACGCAGAAGGTATCGCCGTTCTGGCCTTTATCGAGCTGGTTTTGCAGTATAAGGGCGCTGATTTTGAAAACTGGCCCGGACTGGCACGCTGTAAGGTGCATTTTGCTGTTTTTGACGCGATGCAGAAGCAGGGCCGAATTTGGGAAAACGAAGCCCAGACAGATACGGACAGCGAAGCCGGAATCGCCCTGCTGGAGACAGGCTGTGCAGCAGGTGAGCGTCTGGACGAGCTGGCACGTTTTTTACTTTCACTGGAACTGCAGGAAGCGCTGCGGCAGTTAAGTGCAGAACAGAGGAAAATACTGACGCTGCTGTTTTTAGATGACCTGAAGCCGACCGAGGTGGCAGGACGTCTTGGCTGCACTGTACGCAACGTTACTAAGCACCGGCTAAAAGCACTTGATAAAATGCGGCAGCTTTTGGCACATTAAGGATCAGGCAAATAAAAAAACAGACATTCACGAAACGTGAATGTCTGTTTTTTTATTGATACAACTGCAAATTGCTCAATTATTGCGGTAATGCTATTGATATTTCAGCCGCTACTTTTCAATAACTATTAAGTAAGATGCGCATTTTTACTTACCTATATGGTAATGCTGTTTTTATCCATTATGGTAGAATTTATCTTGATTAAAATACAAAAAGACCCTTTCAGCTGAACTGAAAGGGTCTTTTGATTTACAATCTGTAATTGGATACCGATTATCTGCGTTCGCGAATACGAGCAGCTTTACCGGTAAGGCTGCGCAGATAGTAGAGTTTTGCTCTGCGAACGATACCACGACGGGAAACTTCGATTTTCTCCAAACGTGGGCTGTGGATCGGGAATGTTCTTTCAACGCCTACGCCGTAAGAAATACGACGAACGGTGAACATTTCACGAACGCCGGCGCCGCTGCGTGCAATTACTACACCTTCGTACATCTGTACGCGTTCACGAGTACCTTCGACTACTTTTACATAAACTTTTACGGTGTCGCCTGCACGGAAGTCAGGGATGTCGGAACGAAGCTGTTCTTGTTCCAATACTTCAATAATATTCATAATTTCCTCCTCGAATCATAGACGTTCATGTGCGAACACACCACAGCGGACCGTCCGTTTTACACAAATGACATTATATCATACTGTTCAATTAGTTGCAATTATTTTTTAAGCATTTTGACAGTTATTTTTCCCACCAGGCCTCACCGGCCAGCCGGTCTAAAATAATCGCAGCCGCAGAGCGCACACACAGGTGATTATAGTCGCAGGGACCATAAACAGGTTCAAGTACATAATCAAAACTGTTCATTGTTTCCTGTTCCATACCAAAGCCGGTGCCAAAAAGCAGCAGCAGAGGTTTATCACCGCTGTGCAGCAACTTTCGTACAAAGCCATAGGTCACTGTATTAGGATAGGTGCGGGCATCGGTAGTAATCGTAACCGGCGCCTGCCCCTCTATTTCAGTAACCGCGGCAATAGCCGACTCAATGCTGGACGTATAGGTTACACGTTCCAGCGCGTTGCTGCGGTCAGGATTATAGGTTTTGCCGTAACCATGCTGCCAATAGTCAGTTATCCTTTTGATGATTTCAGACTGTACCTCCAGCGGATGGATCAAAAAATATTTTTTGACATCATAGGTGCGAGCGGTACGCGAAATATCGTGGATATCGAAGTTAGTGACGGCAGTAGCAATGACCTGCATATTTTTATTGTAAATAGGATAATGCACCAGCCCCAGATAAAGGTTAGCCATTATTATCACCTGCGAGTTCCTGTTTGATTTCGTTAAGCAGCAACACATCCTCTTTGCCAAGCTCTGCAAGCAGATCAGGCCTGTGCAGATAAGTCGCTTTAAGGGCTTCTTTACGGCGCCAGCGATTGATCAGAGCGTGATTGCCGTTACGCAGCACTTCCGGTACTTCCAGTCCTTCAAATTCCACCGGCCGGGTGTACTGAGGATATTCCAGCAGTCCCGTACTGAAAGAGTCTTCAACGGCACTGGCCATTTTTCCAAGCACGCCCGGTATAAAGCGCGCTACAGCGTCCATAACTATCAGTGCCGGCAGTTCGCCGCCGGTAAGTACATAGTCGCCAATGGAAAGTTTTTCATCGACCCAGTTGAAGATCCGTTCATCGAAGCCTTCATAATGACCGCAGACCAGAATGAGATCCTGGCCGCTGCGGGCATATTCTTCAACGATATCCTGCTTTAATGTGCGCCCGCCCGGGCACATGGCAATAACCCGCGCTGCAGGCAGCTGCTGTTTGGCCATGCGGATAGCCGCTACCATCGGCTCTGGCTTCAAAACCATGCCGGCACCGCCGCCAAAGGGCGTATCGTCCACTGTACGGTGCCTGTCAGTTGCAAAATCGCGCGGATTGATGCAGCTGACTTCTACAAGTCCCGCATCGGCGGCGCGTTTGATAATGCTGTGACCGGCCGCTTGTTCAATTTGTTCAGGAAATAAGGTAATAAAGAGAAATCTCACGGTGCATCTGTCCATTCAGGTAATTCGACCACGATCTTACGGTCTGTAATATTGATTTCCTTAACGTGCTTTTTGAGGGCCGGGACGAGGATATCCTTGCCTTCCGGTACAGCAATAACGTAAACGTCGTTGCTGCCGGTGCTGAGCACGTCTTTCAATGTGCCGAGCTGTGTTCCTGCCGTATCGAATACGGGCAGTCCGAGCAGGTCGGCTACATAATATTCGCCTTCTCCAAGCTGAGGCAGATCTTCACTGTTGATTAAAACCTTTTTGCCGCGCAGCAGTTCGGCATCGTTCATTGTTTCCACACCCCTGCATTTCATCAGTACCATACGTTTATGGAACCGGGCAGAGGTGATCTGAAGCGAACGGCCGTCTTCGAGCAGCAAAGAGGAAAGCTCTAAAAATTGTTCAGGATGATCTGTCTGCGGCAGAATACGAATATCGCCCCGCACACCGTGCGGAGCGATAATAGTGCCAATAACTACTTGTTTTTCCATATCATTCGCGGAAAGCAATGATCTTGCCATCCTCAGTGAGGATCTCGGCGCCCATCAGAGCGTCGATATCAGTGCCTATGGTGATCTCGACAGTACGTTCAAGTGTACCGTGACCGATCTCCGCACCGATCTCCAAGGCTTCAGCGCGTTTAAGTTTATCTTCGGCTTCTGCTTTAGCGGCATTGATCTTGTTTCTTTCCATTTCAATCTGCTCACGCAGTGAAGGAAGTACGCTCAGGTCGCTGGCGGCCTGAGAAAGAGCTTTTTTGGCTTGGAATTCGAAGTGCTCGATATCCAGATTAATCGTTTTTATGGTGTTTTGGACATCTCCAATAATTTTCAACTTGAGATCTTCTGTTACTTTTGCTTTTATTGCAACCGGAACACGTACAAACATTTTATCCATATCGTTTACCATCCTTATACGTCTTAGACAATCTCTACGACAACTTTTACATTCTCACGGGTTGCAACAGCTTTCATGACAGTTCTGATTGCTTTAGCAATGCGGCCCTGTTTTCCAATAACTTTACCCATATCTTCAGGAGCAACATGGAGGCGAAGCACCGTTGATGTTCCGGTGGTTTCCTCCTCCACGACTACTGCAGACGGATTACTCACTAGAGACTTGGCCATGACTTCTACCAATTCTTTCATGCAAATCACGCCTCATTTCTTATTTTGCTTTAGATTCAGCATATTTTTTCATGATGCCGTCTTTGCTGAAAAGGTTTTTAACGGTATCAGTAGGTTGTGCACCTTTAGCCATCCAGGAAAGAGCTTTCTCTTCGTCGATCTTTACGGTAGCGGGTTGTACAGTGGAATCATAGAAACCGATGCTTTCGATGATGCGGCCGTCACGCGGAGAGCGGGAGTCAGCAACAACGATACGGTAAAAAGGAGCTTTTTTAGAGCCCATACGTTTTAAACGGATTTTAACTGCCATGTCTATTTCACCTCCTTAAACCAGATGTTGATTTAAATTTATTTGTTCATAAAAGGCATTTTGAAACCGCCTTTTGAAGCAAACTTAGCCATACCCTGCATCTTTTTCATCATCTTTTTGCTTTCTTCAAAGTTTTTGAGAAGCTTGTTGACATCCTGCACGCGCATACCGCAGCCTGCGGCGATACGTTTACGGCGGCTGCCGTTGATGATATCGGGATGACGGCGTTCTTTCGGGGTCATGGAACGGATGATGGCTTCAACGCGGTCGAATTCTTTTTCGTCAACGTTGGCTTCTTTCAGCTTTTGGCTGATGCCGCTCATACCGGGGATAAGCCCCAAAATAGTTTCCAGCGAGCCCATTTTTTTGACCTGCTGCATTTGTTCCAGGAACTGCTCGAGCGTGAATTCGTCTTTGCGCAGTTTCTTTTCCATTTCCAAAGCTTTGGCAAGGTCGGTAGTGGACTGGATCTTTTCGATCAGAGACAGGATATCGCCCATGCCCAGGATACGGGATGCCATACGGTCGGGATGGAAAGGTTCCAAAGCGTCAAGCTTTTCACCCATACCGACAAATTTGACCGGGCGTCCGGTAACTGCTTTTACTGACAATACAGCACCGCCTCTGGCGTCGCCGTCGAGCTTGGTAACGATAAGTCCGTCTATGCCCAGCTCGCCGTTGAAGCTTTCGGCTACAGTGACTGCGTCCTGGCCTGTCATCGCATCGACAACCAGCAATATTTCATGCGGATTGACGGCAGCTTTGATATTGCGCAGTTCGTCCATCAGTTCTTCGTTGATATGTAAGCGGCCCGCGGTATCGATGATTACCGTGTCGCAAGCCAGTGAGAATGCTTTATCCATTGCCTTGCGCGCTATCTCGACCGGAGATACCTGATCGCCAAGAGCAAAGACAGGCAGTGAGAGCTGTTCGCCCAGAACCTGTAATTGTTTGATAGCCGCAGGACGGTAAACGTCGCCCGCTACAAGCAACGGCTTTTTGCCTTTTTTCCGCAGCAGGCTGCCAAGCTTGCCGGCGGTAGTAGTTTTACCAGCGCCCTGCAGACCTACCAGCATAATGACTGTAGGCGGTTTGTCCGCTACGGTGAGCTTACTTTGTGTGCCGCCCAAAAGCTGGGTCAGTTCGTCGTTGACGATCTTGATGATCTGCTGACCGGGAGTCAGGCTTTGCTGAACTGTTTCGCCCAGCGCGCGTTCTTTGATATTGGCAACAAAATCTTTAACGACTTTAAAGTTGACGTCGGCTTCAAGCAGAGCCATCCGCACTTCGCGCAGAGGCGCTTTAAGATCGTCTTCTGTTATTTTGCCGCTGCCGCGGAACATTTTTATCGCATTTTGCAGTCTTTCAGATAAATTTTCAAAAGCCATTTTTACCTACTTTCGCCGCTCAATTCGTCTAAAATGCGGCGTACTTGTTGAAGTTCTGCCGATCCACCGCTTTGGGCAAGGTGGTCAGCCAGCAGCCGGCTCATTTCTTCCAGCAGCTTTTTATCGTGATCATTGCGGGCCAGCAGCGCCAGTTTGCTTTCATAGCGTTCCAGAGTATGCTCTACCCGTTTGATAAGGTCATGTATCGCTTGTCTTGATACTTCAAGTTCATCGGCTATCTCAGCCAGCGAAAGGTCGTCGCAGAAATACAGCTCCAGACATTTTTGCTGTTTTTCGGTGAGCAGGCAGCCGTAGGCATCGAACAAACGTCCTAACCGTACTCTTTGCTCCAAACTGTTTTCCTGCATTTCAATCACCAAAATCTTTACATATTTTATCCGACTTTGGTATTATATCGAAAATCGCAGAGGCTGTCAAGCATTTTTACTTGTCACCATCAAACAAGGCGTCGACAAATTTATCGGCTTCAAAGGGCCGGAAATCCATAATGCCTTCGCCGACACCGATCCACTTAACAGGCAAGCCAAGTTCTTCTTTGATAGCAATAACGACACCGCCTTTAGCCGTACCGTCGAGCTTGGTCAGCACAACACCGGTGACGTTGGCGGTTTCCATAAAGACTTTGGCCTGATTGATAGCGTTCTGCCCTGTCGTTGCATCCAGCACGAGAAAGGTTTCATGCGGAGCTTCTGGTATCTCGCGTTTGATGATGCGGTGTACTTTCTCCAACTCGTTCATCAGATTGGTTTTATTATGCAGCCGTCCGGCAGTGTCAATAAAAAGTACGTCGACATTGCGGGCAATAGCGGCTTTGACAGCGTCAAAAACCACGGCAGCCGGGTCAGCGCCTTCTTCGTGACGGATAACTTCGCAGCCGGCACGCTCGCCCCAAATCTGCAGCTGTTCGGCAGCGGCGGCACGGAAGGTATCGCCGGCAGCCAGCATGACTTTGTATTTGAACAGATGAAAATAGTTGGCCAGCTTGCCGATAGTAGTGGTTTTACCAACACCATTGACGCCCACGACAAGAATAACCGTAGGTTTGGCACCGATACGGGTACGCTGTCCTTCGTCCTGCAGCATTTCGGCAATATATTTTTTGAGGAACGGCATAACCTGCTCCGTCCCCTCGATTTCTTTCTTTTTAGCAGCCTGACGAACAGCATCGATAAGCTTTTCTGTGGTTTTGACACCAACATCACCGCTCAGAAGGATCATTTCCAGTTCTTCCAGAAAGTCTTCATCGACTTTAGCCGACATACCTACAAGTTCTTCGATGCGGTCAGTAAAGTTGCGGCGGGTCTTGCTGAGTCCGTCTTTCAGTCGTTCTAAAAATCCCATGTTCTCACTCCTTTTCGCTCAATTTGACAGATAGTAATTTAGAAACACCGGATTCTTCCATGGTAACGCCGTGCAGAACATGCGCGGCTTCCATAGTGCCTTTGCGGTGTGTGATAACAATAAACTGCGTGCTTTCGGCATAGGCTGCCAAGAATTTCGCAAAGCGGTCAACGTTAGCTTCGTCAAGCGCCGCATCTATTTCGTCAAGAATACAGAAGGGCGAAGGCTGATAGCTGAGCAGAGCGAACAGCAGGGCGATAACCGTCAGGGCCCGCTCGCCGCCTGATAGCAGGAAGAGGCTCTGCAGTTTTTTACCGGGAGGCTGCACTTCGATATCGATGCCGCTGCCTAAAACATCATTAGGGTCAGTAAGTTTTAAAGCAGCAGTACCGCCGCCGAATAAACGCACATAACAATCGGAAAAATATTCGTTTATTTTTCCGAAGGCCTCTTTGAAGCGTTTGGCCATACCGGAATTGATTTCGCTGATAACTGCTTCCAGATTGGCTTTGGCCTCTGAAAGATCGCTGTATTGACGCTGTAAAAATTCGTAGCGTTCGCTGACAGCTTCATATTGTTCGATTGCCGCAGGATTTACCGAGCCTAAGGTTTCAATTTCACGCTCCAGACGCAGTTCACGCCGACGTAAAGCCGCATCGCTTTCATCCAGCAGATCACCGCTGGCACGTGCTTCGTCCAGAGTAATACGGTATTCAGTCGCCAGCTGTTCCAGAGCATGGTCATAGTCGCTGTTTTGACGTACCATTTCCATCGCTGCCTGATTGCGCCTGGTTTCAGCAACAGTCAGTTCTTTTTTCAAAGAATCCAGCCTCTCGCCTGCCACTGCCTGCTTTTCAGTAATGGCAATACGTTTGGCCCCGAATTCATCTTTACCGCCGACAACGGTCTGTAATTCGGCCAGTAATGCGGTACTGCTGGCAGCCAGCTGTTCAGTGCTGGTTTTGCTGGCCGTTATCACGTCAAGCAAATGCTTTTGCTCGTCTTCATTAGCAGCGAGTTCCTGCTGCATACGCCCCATATCGGCATCAAGCTGCTGCATCCGCTCGGCCATCATCGTAGTCCGTGCGGCAGTCGATTCCAGTTCGACCCTGGCATCCTGCAGACGATTGCGGATAGATGCCAGAGCGCTGTGGTCTGCGGCCGTTTGTTTCTGCAGATCATCCAGCAGCTGTTTGCCCTGTGCGTCTTCGGCTTCCAGAGCCGTTAGCTGCGGGCGCAGGTCGGTAAGCTGCTGGCGAGCTGCCATATATTCCTGAGAAACCTGATTACGGTCATCCAGCAGAAGCTCCAGCCGTTCCGCAGCCTGACGCTGCTCTGCGCTTAAACGCTCCAGAGCTACGCCCAGCTCAGCTTTGCGGATTTCCTTCTGTTGCAGGTCCTGGCGCAGTTCCACCAGTTTGTTGTTATAAACTTTTAAGGTGCCTTCGTGTTCTTCAAGCAGCTCCTGATATCCCAACAGCTCACGGCGCAAGACACCCGCCTTTTGTTCCTGTTCGTCGATCTCTTTGCCGCGCGACAGAAAACCGGCTTCCTTCTGCTGCCTGCTGCCGCCGGTCAGCGAACCGCCGGCATTGACGACATCTCCCGCCAAAGTAACGACTCTGGTACGAAAGCTGCTTTTTTTGGCGGCTGCCAAAGCGGCATCCATATTGTCCGCTACCAGCACCCGACCCAGCAAAAATTTAAAGATCGGCGCCAGTTTTATATCATAGCCGATCAGATCGGCAGCAAATCCCCGAATACCCGGCAGTTTTGCCAGTGCCTCTTCTTCACTGCGGCGTTCATAATATTTGATAGTATCAAGCGGCAGGAAGGTCGCCCGGCCGGCCTGACGCTGTTTAAGATAGGAGATAGCCTTTTTGGCGGCTTCCGAACTGCCCATAACAAGGTTCTGCGCCGCTCCTCCTAATGCAGTTTCTATTGCAACTACATATTCAGGCTGCACTTCGATCAGTTCGGCGGCAACACCGATAACGTCACTGCGCCAGGGTTCCTGCGACTGCAGCACTGTTTTGATCCCATAGCCAAAGCCTTCATAGCTTTTCTGCATATTCTGCAGCAGGTTCAAACGGCTTTCCAGCGCTGTGATCCTGTTTTGACAGTCTTTATGCTGCGACAGAACTTTATTCAGCGCTTCGGTTTCTTCGGCAGCTTTAGCACTCACTTCCCTGCCATCGCGTTTAATAAGCTCCAAAGAGTTTTCTACATTGCTCTGCTCATCGTTCATATTACGGTAACGGGTCTGCAGTTCTTCGCCTGCGGTTTCTGCTTCGGCGATGCTCTTTTTAAGGGCATCACGCTTACGCATCCGCTGTTCCTGCTCCTGCTCCAGTCTACGGATCTCATTCCGCAGATTGACCATTGTACGCATATTATCGAAAGCAGCTGTTTTCATATCTTCCATTGCCGCTTCAGCTTCTCTGATACGTGTTTCTTTTTCTGCCTGTTCTCCGGTCAGCCTGCTTACCAAAAGCTGTGCGGCAGCCTGCTGCGCTTCTAAACGGTCATAATCCACGACCATCGTTTTGAGCTGAGTATCCAAAGCTGCGATCTGTTCCTGCAGCTTTTTGCCCTGCTCTTCCAAACGCAGTCCTGATTTTTCGCTTTGCCGAACACGCTCTGCCAACACAGCTTCCTGACCACGCAGTTTTTCCAGAGCTGTTTCTTTTTCTTTGATATCGTCCTGAATACGGTTATAGGCTTCACTGAGCTTATCCAGCTCCATTTGTAAGGCACTGCATTCAGCTTCCTGTGTGCTGACGGCAGTAGCGCGTTCCAGTACTTTATTTTCAAGTTCGGCATCCTGTGTGTTCAGCTTCTGCCGAATATTTTCAATATTTTCTATCTTGTGCACAAATTGGGTCAGTTTGCAGGCACGCAGTTCTTTATCCAGCAGATTGAATTTGCGTGTTTGTTCTGCAGCAAGGCGCAGAGGCTCGACCTGACCTTCGACTTCGGCTTTGATGTCGTTGATGCGGGTCAGGTTGGCAGCGGTATCGTCCAGACGCCGCATAGCTTCTTTTTTACGCATCCTGAACTTGGCAATACCAGCGGCTTCTTCAAATAAAGCGCGGCGTTCTTCAGGACGGCTGTTCAGTATTTCATCGATCTTATTCTGACCGATAATGGACATAGAACCACGTCCCAGACCAGTATCTGCCAAAAGGTCAAGAATGTCTTTTAAACGGCAGTTCTTTTTATTGATGGAGTATTCGCTGTCACCGCTGCGAAAAACGCGGCGGGTAATGCTTACTTCATCAAAATCAAGGCTGAGGCGATGGTCGCTGTTGTCAAAAACCAGCGTCACTTCGGCAACACCCAAAGGCCTGCGCTTGCCGCTGCCGGAAAAAATAACATCTTCCATTTTGCTGCCGCGCAGATATTTGGCGCTTTGCTCGCCCAGTACCCAGCGGATCGCATCAGAAATGTTGCTCTTGCCGCTGCCGTTTGGTCCAACGATTGCCGTAATGCCCGAACCGAAGCTTAATTCAATTTTATCTGCAAAGGATTTGAATCCATAAGTCGAAAATGACTTTAAATGCACAAAATCACCCAATCTGCAATATTCTATCAGTATATTTTACCATAGATGAAGGTTTCATACAATTATATGACTCAACGCACTTTTTTAATCAAATGCTGCCGTTATGCTTGAGAAGTAAAAAGTATTTTTTGAAACACTTTTGCTGTATTTCAGGCCGTTTTGTAAAATATTTTTACATTTTTTTATCCTGATGCTAAAAATAACGATTTAATTATGATATAATATGAACACTTGGCAAGACAGCAGAAATGCTGCCAAGTGCCATAATAACCCCGGGTCCTGGCGCCCGGACAAAATTTATCAGCAGTGAGGGGATTTTACATGAAACTTTCAGCACGTATCCAAAGTTTGACTTCTTCACCTATCAGAAAGCTGTCGCCGTATGCAGATGCAGCTAAAGCGAAGGGTAAAAAAATCTACCATCTGAATATCGGACAGCCCGATATCAAAACTCCTGACCAGTTTATGGAAAGCATCCGCACTTATGACGAGCAGGTAATTGCTTATGGCAATTCCAAAGGCGAAGGTTTTCTGATCGAAGCGATACGCAAATACTATGCCGAAAAAGGTATGGATTTTGCTGCCGATGATATTTTTATTACCAACGGCGGCAGCGAAGCTTTGATTTTTGCTGTCATGGCCTTATGTGATCCAGGAGACGAGATCATGGTATTCGAGCCGTTTTATGCTAACTATACTACTTTTGCCAGAGAGTTCGGCGCTAAAATCAACGCTGTACAGACAAATGTGACTGACGGTTACCATCTGCCTGACGCTGCTGCTATCGAAGCGCAGATCACGCCCAGAACAAAAGCTGTTTTACTGACTAATCCCGGTAATCCGACCGGTGTTGTTTATACACAGGAAGAAATGGATATGATTTCAGCAATCGTCCGCAAATATGACCTGGCTTTGATCGCTGACGAGGTATACCGTGAATTTGTTTATGACGGCGCTTACCGCAGCTTTGGCACAATGCCCGAGCTTGCCGACAACCTGATCATCATTGATTCGGTTTCTAAACGCTACAGTGCCTGCGGCGCCCGTATCGGCTGCATAATTAGCAAAAACAAAGAGCTTGCCAAGCAGATTATCAAATGCTGCCAGGGCCGTCTGTGCAGCCCGATTCTGGAACAGGTCGGCGCAGCCGCTTTATATACTACTCCCGTCAGCTATCTGGAGGAAGTGAATCAAGAGTACAAAAAACGCCGCGATACGATCGTTGCCGCCCTTAAAGAGCTGCCTGGCGTAGTTGCTTCCGATCCGAAGGGAGCCTTTTATATTATGGTGCAGCTGCCCGTAGACGATGCTGAAAAGTTTGCTATCTGGACTTTGGAAAATTTTGCTATTGATAACGAAACTGTTATGTTCGCTCCCGGCAACGGTTTCTACAGCGACCCTGAGTTGGGGGTTAATGAGGCTAGGCTGGCCTATGTTCTCAATTGTGATGATTTGAAAAAGGCAATTTATATCCTTGGTGAAGCACTGAAGGCATATCCAGGAAAAACTAACTGATAACTAAAGTAAAAGCCTTGAATACAAAAAGTATTCAAGGCTTTTTTATTTTTTAACGGTCGGTATTGATAACCTGCCACGCTTCCAAAAGCTTAGTCAGGCTCCAGCGGGCATTGGCCGGGCTGGTAGAAGGCAGGAAATGCACAGTAATCCTCTGCAGATCGAGCTGTCTGGTATATTTTTTAAAGGCGGCGGCAGCTTTGCCTCCATTACAGCAGATAGTATGTATCTGCGGATGATTCTGCAAAAATCCGGCCAGATCGTTAGGCTGCTCGCAGGTAATATCCGAATCAAGACTGCCTTCACGTTCGCAGTAACCCAGTACGTCCCAAAGAGCTATACGGTTATCTAAAAGCATCTGCTTTTTATCCGCATAATCCAAAGGAACCTCAGCATAGCCTAAAAGCATCGTCACCAACGGCCAAAAACGATTCTGCGGATGGCCGTAATACTGCTGCATCTGCAAGGAACGAACACCGGGCATGGAACCGAGAATGAGCAGCCTGCTGTCTGTGTCAGCGACCGGGTCAAAGCTCTGACATTCACTCATCGTCCAACCTCCAGCTTATCATAATACGTTCTGCATCAGGCCCGGCCTTGATATTTACAGGAACCGGTCCTGCAAGCTGCTGCCAGCGCCGCAGATTATTGTTTTTCAGCCCGCGCAGCTTTGATTCCAGCTTGCTCGGGCAGGTTATTACTATGTTTCCCGCGCCTTGGCAAAACAGCCTCTGCAGCTGCGGAGTCAGTTCGGCATAGAGCAAAAAGCTTTGCACAAGTTCACCAAAAGATGGGTGGAACGGTCCAGCAACAATATTACCTTCACTGCACAACTCTTCATCGGCCTGCAAGCCAACACGAATGACTTTGATCCCCGCCAGGGTTAATTTGCTGTATACATAAGCACTTTGCTCAACTGCTGCTTCCAGTGTCAGAGGCTCAAATTCACCACGTTCGTAAATATGCTCAAGCGGCGTGCCTTTTATTACCAGCAAGGGATAAATACGGGCAAAAGAAGGACCGAGCCTGAGCACCTGCTCAACCGTAGCTTTGACGCTGTCAAAGCTTTGACCAGGCATACCTACCATTAACTGCAGACCGATCTCAAAGCCATACTGTTTCAGCAAAGAAACAGCCTTATAAACATCGGTGGCCTGATGCCCCCGCTCTGCCGCTGCCAGAACATTATCGTCCAGCGACTGCACACCCAGTTCTACCGTTTTTACGCCGTGTGCCTGCAGCAGCTCTAACCGGGCGGCATCAATATAATCTGGTCGGGTAGATAAGCGAACACTGCCAATAACACCTTCCGCCAAAAGTTTATCTACAGGTCGGAAAAGTTCTGTCTGCAAGTCGGCCGGCAAACCTGTAAACGAGCCGCCGTAAAAAGCCGCTTCGTTGGAAGGGCCCGGTTTGATCCATTGCAGATAGCGTTCGAGCTGCTGCTCTACGTCTCTCGACGACGCAGTCTGCTGACCGCTGATAGTTTTTTGATTACAGAACACGCACTGGTGCGGACAGCCCGCATGCGGTATAAACACAGGTATGATTGCCACTGCCCTGCCTCCTTGCATTAAACGTTTATTATAATGCGGCTTATTAGTGCGCCTGCATTTTTATCAACATGCTTGATAATTGCATTATACCCGTATCACCGCTCCCGGTCAATGCCAGCCATCCGCCCTGGTGTCATTCACAAAATTTTACTTGCCTTTTTTAGAAAATGTTGTTATAATTCAATTAGTCCGATTTCGGACTTTATTAAAAAAGGAGGGCGCTTATGCATAAAGAGCTGCAACGGATACGCCACGGCTACTACGACCTTTGGTTCGGCACAAACGCCGTCTATGAACGCTGGGCCAAATCACACGGACTCAATAACAATTTACTGCTGACCCTGTATTTGCTGAAGGAATTTCCAAATGACTGTACCCAGCATCTGATCTGCGAAAAACTGATGCTGCCCAAACAGACGGTCAACAGTATTCTGTCCGGATTGGAAGAGAAAGGCTTCGTCGAAAAAATAATCAGCCCTACTGATAAACGCGTCAAGCTGTTGGTTTTTACCAGTCAGGGTGCTGCTTATGCCGACGGGCTTTTACAAAAAATGGATGATTTTGAAGAACGGGCGCTGCGTAATATGACTGACGCCCAGCGCAACGCACTGCTGGAAGGCGGCTTTGCCTGGATGAAGGCTTTACGTGACGCCATAGATGATTAGGAGGATATCATGGGATTTGTATATTTAGGTTTAGCTATTGTTTTGGAATTACTGGGCACAACATTTTTGAAATACACACTGGGCTTTACTAAGCTGTCACCTTCGCTGGTAGTAGTTGCAGCTTACACAGGCGCTTTTTATTTTCTGTCCCGTTCACTGCAGTTTATTGATTTGAACATTGCGTATGCAACCTGGGCAGGCATCGGTGTCGTTGCCGCAGCCATCATTTCAATGCTGGTCTTTCACGAAAGCATCAACGCCATCGGCGCCGTCGGTATGGCTTTGGTCGTCAGCGGCGTAGTTCTGCTGAACCTGTATGGACCTTCACACTGAGCTGAACAGCAGACAAAGAAAACCCTTGCCGGTAAACCGGCAAGGGTTTATTTTATTTAGGAAAGCCTGTCAAAGGCGCGCCCATTTTTTCAAGAGCGCTTTTAGCAGCCTGCTGTTCCGCTTCCTTTTTCGTCCTGCCTTCGCCTGAACCGATATGTTTGCCGTTAACGGAAACAATGGTGGCAAAATGTTTGTTGTGTTCAGGACCTTTGGAACCGATCAGCTCGTAGACGATATCAACATCGCCATCCTGCTGCGCAACTTCCTGCAGCCTTGTTTTAAAATCACTGCAAATGCCGTGCGTACAGATAAAATCCAGCTCGGCTTTCATTAACCCCAGTAAAAATACACGGGCTGCTTCCATACCCTGGTCTAAATAATAAGCCCCAAGTACAGATTCAAAAGCGTCGGCCAGGATAGAAGCGCGTTCGCGTCCTCCCGACAAACCTTCTCCCTTTCCTAAAAGCAGGTAATCACCAAGATTTATTTTACGGGCATATTCAGCCAGAGATGCTTCGCAGACGATATGGGCCCTGAGCTTGGTAAGTTCTCCTTCGTTAAGGTTGGGGAAAGTGCAGTACATATATGTACTGACGATAACGCTGAGCACGGAGTCGCCTAAAAATTCTACGCGTTCGTTATGTTCCGGACGCGGTAATTCTTTAGATTCGTGAGCGTATGATGTATGCGTCAGAGCGCTGTTTAGAAGTTCCAGCTTGTGCATTTCGATGCCAAGGCTTTGACAGAACTTCAGCAGCTGCTCTTTGCGCGTGTCTTGCATTTAAATCACTCTATTCTCAATTAAGCTTGATATTTTTTGAAGAGAATGGTGGCATTATGGCCGCCAAAGCCGAAGTTATTGGACAGAGCCGCTCTTACTTCTGCTTTACGGGCTACGTTAGGAACATAGTCGAGGTCCAGACCTTCTTCTAAATCAGGGTCTTCATAGTTGATCGTCGGAGGGATAATACCATTCTCAATGGTCATGACGGTAGCAATTGCTTCTACGCCGCCTGCAGCGCCCAGCAAATGTCCTGTCATGGATTTGTTGGAGCTGATAGTCATTTTATAAGCATGATCGCCAAAAACCTTTTTAGCAGCTAAAGTCTCATTCAAATCATTACGATGGGTAGAAGTACCATGAGCGTTGATGTAATCAACGTCTTCCGGTTTCATACCAGCATCGTCGATAGCCTGCTGCATGCACAGGGCAGGCATTTCACCGCTCGGATCAGGAGCAGTGATGTGATAAGCGTCGGCATTCATGCCAAAGCCTACTACTTCAGCATAGATATGAGCTCCACGTGCCAAAGCATGTTCCAGCTCTTCCATAACTACTACGCCGGCACCTTCACCCATAACAAAACCGTCGCGTTTTTTATCGAACGGACAGGAAGCCTTTTCAGGATGTTCGTTGTTGGTGGAAAGAGCTTTCATGTTACCGAAGCCTGCTATAGCAACAGGAGAAACAGCAGCTTCTGTGCCGCCTGCGATCATAATATCGGCATCGCCATATTGAATAGTACGCAGAGCGTCGCCGATACAGTTAGTGCCGGTAGCACAAGCTGTGATGATAGCGGTATTAGGTCCTTTAAAGCCTAAAGCAATAGAAATCTGGCCGGCAGGCATATTCGGGATCTCCATCGGAATGAAGAACGGACTGATTTTGCCTGGACCTTTTTCGCCATATTTTAAAGACTGCTCGAGGAAGGTATGGATGCCGCCAATGCCGCTGCCAACGCAAACGCCGGCACGAACGGGATCAATTTTTTCCAGATCGAGTTCAGCATCTTCCACTGCCAGTTTAGCAGCCGCTACAGCAAACTGGGTCACACGATCCATACGTTTGCTTTCTTTTTTATCGCCATAGTTAGCGAAATCAAAATCTTTAACTTCGCCTGCAATTTTAGTGGTGAAGCCAGGATCAGAAGCATCAAACTGGGTAATGAGACCGATACCGGATTTACCAGCGATCAGATTGCCCCAAAATTCATCTTTGCCGATGCCGATTGGAGTAATCGGGCCAACACCGGTAATAACGACTCGTCTTTTCAAAATAAATCACCTCAAATTAAATTTTTGCTATTTCTTCTTTCAGTCTTCTGAAAATTTCTTTCACGGGTAAAATTTCTTTGATCTTCCACATATTGGCACCTGTAAAAACAAGGCCGGTTTCAACATCGCCCTGTTGAGCTCTGGTGAGCGCGCGGATGATGCAGAAGCTGCGGGAACATTGTTTAAGGCAGTTATCACAGGTGCGGGGACGCGGCTGCGTACCTTCCAGAACCTGTTTGGCAAAAGGATTAAGGATCGCCCTGCCTTTATAGCCAACGGGACTGTCGATCTGTACAACGTCCTCTTTGGTCATTTTGAGATATAATTCTTTCAGCGCCGGAGCACCGTTGGATTCTTCGCTGGCGGCAAAACGACTGCCCATCTGCACACCGCTGGCCCCTAATTTAAGAAGCTCCGCTACAGCTGCACCGTCAGTAGCTCCGCCGGCGGCGATAACCGGAATATTGACCGCCTTGACAATATCAGGCAGAATATCTTTGATGGACTGTTGAGTCCCAAGATGTCCTCCCGCCTCTGTTCCTTCCACTACAATAGCGGCTGCACCGAGCTTTTCAGATATTTTAGCTAGTTTGACAGAGGAAACGATGGGCACTACGGCTACGTTATGTTCACGCCCCACGGCGAAAATATCTCTTGAAAAACCGGCACCGGCAACGATCAGGTCAATTTTTTCTTCGGCAGCAGTGTTAATTAGCCCAAGAAATTCGCGGGCCGCAACCATTGCATTAATGCCGATGATGCCTTTCCCGCCGGTAAGCTTTCTGGCCAGCCGGATCTCTTTACGCAGCTCGTCAAACGCCATGCCGGACGCTGCGATGAGTCCTATTCCGCCTTCCTGCGCAACGGCTGCCGCCAAACGCGCGGTAGACAGTCTGATAGCCATTCCGCCTTGTATGATCGGTACTTCGGCTGTCAAATCACCTATTTTAAGTACTGGTAGTTTCAACAAATATCCCCCATTTCAGGACTACTGCAACTGTCAGGGAAAGCTCCTAAGAGCTTTCCCTTGAGCTGCTAAAAGATTATTTTTCTTCATCCAACATTTTGACTGCATCAGCCACGGTGCGGATTTTTTCAGCTTTTTCGTCAGGGATTTCAACTTCAAATTCCTCTTCGAAAGCCATGATTAATTCAACGATGTCGAGGGAGTCAGCGCCCAGATCATCGATGAAGGATGATTCCATCTTTACTTCATCAGCGTCAACGCTCAATTGCTCGACAGTAATGTCTCTTACTTTTTCGAAAGTGCTCATTTACGATTCACCTCCTTCCAAAGGTCTTTTTTTAAGAATTGCATAATTACATTACCATACCACCGTCAACATGTAAAGTCTGACCGGTTATGTAAGCAGCATCGTCACTTACAAGGAACAATACTGCCTTGGCAATATCTTCAGGTTCGCCAAGACGCGCCAGCGGGATACCGGCTTCCATATCGGCTACTACTTTTTCTGGTAAAACGCTGGTCATATCAGTTTTGATAAAACCAGGTGCCACACCGTTAACAGTGATGCCACGGGCAGCAACTTCTTTAGCTACAGATTTGGTGAAACCGATGCAGCCTGCTTTTGCTGCAGCATAGTTGGCCTGACCGGCATTGCCCATTACACCTACGACAGAGGTGATGTTGACGATACGGCCCGCTCTTTGTTTCATCATGTATTTGACAGCTGCTTTAGTGCAGTTGAAAACACCTTTGAGGTTAGTGTTCAGCACTGCGTCCCAATCTTCTTCCTTCATACGCATCAGTAGATTGTCACGAGTGATGCCTGCATTATTGACTAAAATGTCGATACGGCCGAATTCTTTGATAACGGCATCGATCATTTCAGTGCAGACTTCAAGCTGGGCAACGTCACCCTGCAGCAGCAGAACTTTGCGTCCCATAGCTTCGATTTCAGCAGCCACTGCTTCAGCAGCAGCTTTGTTACCGGCATAATTGACAGCGACATCAGCTCCTGCAGCTGCCAGCGCCACTGCGATAGCTTTACCGATACCGCGGGAAGCACCTGTAACCAGTGCGATTTTACCTTCTAACTGCATTTTAACGAACCTCCTTAAAATAAGCAAGTGTTTTTTCAAGGCTTGCTTCATCTTCGACGTTCAAAGCAGCCATACCCTTGGCAATTTTTTTAGTAAAACCGGACAGAACCTTGCCTGGGCCGACTTCGACAAAAGTATCGACGCCGCCTGCGATCATATGGTTGACAGAGGTTTCCCAAAGTACAGGCATAGCAGCCTGACGGATCAGAGATTCTTTGATTTCTTCTCCTTTGGTAACTTCAGTTGCAGTTACATTAGCGACGACAGGAATCTTAGCGTCGTGGAAGGTAATAGTTTCAAAAACTTCAGCCAGACGTTTGGAAGCCGGCTGCATAAGAGTGCTGTGGAAAGGTGCGCTTACGGGAAGAAGAACAGCGCGTTTGGCGCCGGCTTCTTTCAACGCCGCCAAAGCTTTATCCACTGCGCCTACAGAGCCTGCAATAACGACCTGGCCAGGGCAGTTGAAGTTTACTGCCTGTACAGCTTCACCGCATTCAGCTTCAACAGTACGGCAGATATCAATGATTTTATCGCTTTCAAGACCTAAGACAGCGGCCATGCTGCCTTCGCCAACAGGAACAGCTTCCTGCATGAACTGGCCACGTTTACGAACGATACGGACAGCATCAGCAAAGTCCAAAGCACCTGCCAAAACCAAAGCAGAATATTCACCCAGGCTATGGCCAGCAGCAACTTCGCAGCTCAGTCCGTTTTCTTTCAGCACCTCGGCACAGGCTACGCTGGCAGTCAGGATAGCCGGTTGAGTATTAAAGGTCAGACGCAGCTGATCTTCCGGACCATTAAAACACATATCGCTGATGGAGAAACCCAAAGCTTCGTCAGCAGCTTCAAAAACCTTGCGAGCGCAAGTATAGTTATCATAAAGATCTTTACACATACCTACAGTTTGGGAACCTTGTCCCGGGAATACAAATGCAATTTTGCTCATTGGGAAAACCTCTCTTTCGTCTTTTGCTCAATTGTTCTTGCAGGTTTATTTACTCCATTTAAGCACAATGGAAGACCATGTGAGGCCAGCACCGAAACCAACCAACAGTACTGTACCGCCTTTTTTAAGTACGCCCTGCTCCTGCGCCTCGCACAGGGCAATGGGAATGGAAGCAGCGGAAGTATTGCCGTATTTATCGACATTTACCCAAACTTTTTCCATTGGCATTTTCAAACGTTTAGCAGCACTGTTAATAATGCGGATATTAGCCTGATGCGGAACCAGAAGATCGACATCAGCCGGTTCAAGACCTGCTTTAGCTAAAGCTCGTTTAGCCGTTTTGCCCATGATCTGGATTGCAAATTTAAATACTTCATTGCCGTTCATATGGATAAAATGCTCTCTTGCATCTACTGTTTCGTGAGAAGCCGGTCTGCGGCTGCCTCCAGCCGGCTGGAACAGATATTTTCCGCCGCTGCCGTCGCTACCGAGATCGATACCCAAAACACCAAGACCATCCTCGACTTCACCAATGACCGCCGCTCCTGCACCGTCACCAAAAAGAACGCAGGTATTGCGGTCTTCCCAGTTCATAATGCGGCTTAAAGTTTCAGCACCGATGATGAGCGCTTTTTTGTACAAACCGGATTTTACCATCTGGCTTGCTACGCCCAGACTGTAAACAAAGCCGGAGCAGCCTGCGGACAGATCGAATGCAGCTGCGTTTTTAGCGCCGATACGGTCCTGTACCAGACAAGCAGTAGAGGGAAAAGCATGGTCAGCAGAAGCAGTTGCTACGATGACCAGTTCGATTTCTTCAGGGCTTACGCCTGCGTCAGCCAAAGCACGTTCTGCCGCAATAACGGACATATCGGATGTAGCTTCGCCTTCAGCGGCAATATGCCTGTTTTTAATGCCTGTACGTTCAACGATCCACTCGTCGCTGGTTTCTACTATTTTTTCAAGATCATGGTTGGTCAGCACCTTTTCAGGCACATAGCAGCCCAGACCTAAAATACCAACTGCTTTTTCCATTTATATTTCCTCGTTTCCTTTTCTTGATTTCACGATATTGCCGGCGATATGTTCAACTACATCACGCTCAGCAAAATCTATAGCCACGCCGATTGCATTTTTGATAGCCTTTGCTTTACTGCTGCCATGACAGATAATAAAAGGTGCCTTGACACCCAAAAGCAGCGCACCGCCGTATTCAGCCGGATCAAGCCGCTTGGCAAGCCCCTTCATAGCCGGTTTGATCAAAAGTCCGCCCAGCTTGGCCAGAAAACCGCCATTCAAAATAGCTTCTTTCATTAACTTCATTATAGCACTTGCAAGACCTTCTGCAAACTTCAGGACTACATTGCCGACAAACCCGTCGCAGACGACTACGTCAACAGTGCCTTTGTTAATGTCACGGCCTTCTACATTACCGACAAAGTTGATATGTTCTTCAGCCTTGAGCAGAGGATAAGTAGCAAGAGCCTGCTCGTTACCTTTTGTTTCTTCTTCACCGATATTCAAAAGCCCGACGCGCGGATTTTTTATTTTCAGCATCAACTCAGCATAAACGCTGCCCATGATAGCACTTTGCACCATATGTTCGGGTTTGGCGTCGACTTTAGCACCGCTGTCTAAAACTACTGTCGTCCCGGTAAGACTTGGGATAGGAGTCGCGATAGCCGGACGTTCGATGCCCCTGATGCGTCCCAGTCCAAACAATGCTGCGGCTACTGCCGCCCCTGTGCTTCCGGACGATACCAGCGCATCACACTCTTTATCACGCAGCAGCTTCGTAGCAACGACGATAGACGCATCTTTTTTAGTTTTTACTGCTATACCTGGATGTTCATCCATATTAATAACTTCGCTGGAATGATGTACTGTGATTTTTCGTTCATCAGCAGCATTATATTCCTCCAGCAGTTTTTTTATAATTTCGGAGTCGCCTACGAGAACGACTTCACAGTCATACGCTCTGACAGCCTGGACAGCTCCCAAAACCAGTTCTTGAGGTCCATAGTCAGTTCCCATCACATCAACCGCAATTTTCACTATTTCTCGATCCTTTCGTTGGGCAGTGATACAATAATGAATTTAGCACGAAACACTTCTTCGTTATTGTTGCGAACTTTGACCCAGATAACATATTTATCATGCTCACGGCGGATCACCTCCGCCTTAGCGACTAAGGTTGCACCGGCATAGACCGGTACTTTATACTTAACATTACCCACCCCTGTCAAGGCCGCATCTGCATCGACTACAGCCAGAGCCAGGGTATTGGCCATCGCAAACATATAGTAACCGCGTGCGACGCCTGTTTTTTCCAGCACCATTTCCGGAGTTATTTTCAGCATCGAAATACCGATCTTATTCAATTCCAGATCAATAAGATCGCCGACAATATCTTTTTTGTCGATGGCTTTCAATTTTGTCTGCGCATTTTCGGCCATCTGACGTGTACGTTCACGTACTTCCGGAATATTCATTCGCAGGCGATCCAAACGGATTGTCTGGATACTGACTTCAAGTGCTTTAGCAAGCTGCTCGTCTGTCAAAAATGGATTGCGTTCCAACATCTTGGACAGATTTTCCTGCCGTATTATTTTTTTGGAAGAATTCATTTTATCACCCGACTTTAGTACCAACTATTAATATCTAGAGGTATTATAAAAGCTCACAATAAAAAAAGCAAGTAAAAATTTTAATTCCATGCTTAATTTTCCTAATAATTCACAAGTTAGTCACAATCAAATGCCCGACGGTTTTCAAACAGCTTTTTTTACTCTGCCTGTATCACTTTAGTACCAGCCAATAAAAAGCAAAAATCCCCGTACCGTTAAGGTACGGGGATTTAAAGCTGCAAGATTATTGTTCTTTAACGATAACTTGTTTGCCGTTGTAATAACCACATTCGGGACAAACGCGATGCGGCATTTTCATCTCATGACATTGCGGACATTCGACTAAGCCAGGAACTGTAAGTTTCCAGTTCGCACGACGGGAATCGCGGCGAGCTTTGGACATTTTTCTCTTTGGTACTGCCATCTTTGATACACCTCCTCAAGCTAATGAATGTGAATTTAATTTTTGATGAATTGCTTTAATGCCGCCAACCTGGGATCGACTGTGGTAGTATCACAGCCGCAGTCGCCTTTATTTCTATCGGCGCCGCAGACCGGACACAAGCCCTGACAATCGATCCTGCACAAAGCTTGAAGGGGCTCTGCCAGCAGGAGACTTTCACGAATCGGTTCCGTCAGATCGACGATATCAGATTCATAAATAAAAGCATCATTTTCGATATTCTCAGCACTTGCCGGATAGAATTTTTCCAATACTTCAGCCGTACTCTTACCTGTAAAGGCTTTAAGGCAGCGTCCGCAGGTCCTGTTGACCATGGCTTCAACCATAGCTTCCAAAAGCAAAACATCACCTGCATTGGATATCGTGCCTTTTACGGTCACCGTTCCTGTCAGCGGAAGATCCGCTTCGGTAATGTTCAATTCTGCTGGTTTCAGTTCATAGGAAAAGTCTTTTTTACCGACCAGTCTTTTCTTGATTTCTGCGACATTTATCTTTATCATATTTCACCAATCGTATCAATTATAGCTATGCTCTAAATCTTTGTCAAGAAAAAAGCGTAACTTTTATTATAATTTAATGATGCGGCGGCAGATATTCAGTGTATCACGGGCAATGACCAGTTCTTCATTCGTGGGAATCACAAAGATCTTGACCCGCGCCCTTTTGATACTGATTTCCATCTGTTTACCGCGCAGCTTGTTAAGTTCCGGATCAATACGCGTACCAAGATATTCCAGACCATTACAGATCTTATCACGCATAAACGGAGAGTTTTCACCCAGACCTGCTGTAAAGATGATGGCATCAACGCCACCCATGGCAGCAACATAACCGCCAATATATTTTTTGACCTTATAAGCAAAAATGTCTATAGCAAGCTGACTGCGTTCATCACCGCGGTTAGCGGCACTTTCCAGATCACGGAAATCACTGGATAGCCCTGAGATACCTAAAATACCGCTGCGACGATTCAGATAATCGTCGATCTGCTGTGCATTCATATTTTCTTTTTCCATCAAAAAAGGAATGATAGCAGGGTCGATCTCGCCGGAACGTGTACCCATGACAAGTCCTTCCAACGGTGTGTACCCCATGCTGGTATCAATGGATTTACCATATTTGATCGCAGCAATGCTGGCGCCATTACCCAAATGACAGGTAATAAAACGCAGGTCGCTCATATGCTCGCCCATCATTTCGGCCGCCTGCTGGGCTACATATTTATGGGAAGTTCCATGGAAGCCATAGCGGCGCAGTCCGTATTTGACATACATTTCGTAAGGCAGGCCATACAAATAGGCAACCTTTGGCATAGTCTGATGGAACGCCGTATCAAAAACAGCTACCTGAGGAGTATTATACATCAGGCGCATACAGGCTTTGATACCATACAGGTTCGGCGGATTGTGCAGCGGCGCAATCTCAGCGCAGGCCTCGATCCCGTTCAAAACATCATCGCTGATCAGTACCGAATCGGTAAAGCGTTCGCCGCCGTGCACTACACGGTGGCCAACAGCATCGATTTCATCCATACTGTCAATAACGCCATATTCTTCATTAGTCAGAGCATCCAGCGCCATCTGGATGCCAACGGAATGGTCAGGTATCTCGGCGCTGATATCTACTGTGTATTTGCCCGTAGGCGTGTGTTTGAGAACAGAACCTTCCATACCGATCCGTTCGATCAGACCTTTGGCCAGCACCTGCTCGCCGTTCATATTAAGAAGCTGATATTTAATTGAGGAGCTACCGCAGTTGACAACGAAAATAATCACAGTTTTCCTCCATTTGTGCAAAATTTAGCTTGCGCTCATAGCACGTTTTATTATATCATAAAGTGCTATTTAATGAAACAATTATAGCCAATTCCAGAAGAATGTCGCCATTATGCCGTTTATGACATATTAACGACACAATTTAAAATAGGTTTTGACACCTTTTTGCAACTTATTTTTGACGAATTTTTGACGAATGTAAAATAACCTCCTCATAATTGGGGAGGTTATTTTATACAATATTTATTGGTAGTGATGTTTTCCAGCTCTCCACAGATAAAAAACTTTACCTGCTCCGGCATCAGGATCATTGATATAAGCTTTGGCAAATTTAACATACTGAGCAACATCTTCTCCCCATAGGTGAGAATAATCGCTATGCAGCATATTCATTAAATAATACCAGTCGTACTTATTGGCATGTACACCGTTCTGATCCATGACTTTGGTGGTCTCTTCTAATGTCCAATGCTGGCCACTTGTCCCATCGACGTTTTTCATTTCAGAGGCTGCCTTTTTGGCCAGGTGTTCGTCAAAGTGCGGACCATAAGCTATACAATGAATTTTCATCATTATAGCTTCGTAATCTTCCTCATCGATGGCTTTGATTTTTTCTAATGCACAGCAAACAATATCGTCAACCTGTTCTTCTTTTAATTGGTCACCGTCAATATGCTCTGCATAATGATCGTACTTATGCATTATCTTCACCGTCCTTCTTTTTAGGTTTTTCCGAAAGATTTTCAAGCACTTTCTTTGCAACCTTTTTAGCTATTTCCTGACCTTCTCTGCTTGAAAGAAATGCAATGGTAAAGCCAATCAATAAGTTTCCCATTGACTTCACCTCATTTCTTTACAGTAATGGATGAAGCGGAAGCTGTAGGCGGTGTAATTTGTGGCCATACAAAAGCTGTGCAGCAAAGATTGTTACTGCGTACTACCGCCAAAGCCGGTTCTGTCATGACACGCACATTATAAATTTTTCTGCTGCGGATTTGATCTGCTCTTACTCCGTCACCACAACGGTTAATCATTTGAATTACTGTACCGCCTGTACCATTTAAAATAACTACCGGCAATGTATCAGCACCTGCAGGGATTGCCTGGGCAATTAACAAACAAATCTTTTCATTATTATTTATTGTCATCGCCGGAATTGTAATTTGCAATTCATTAGCAGCAACGGTCACTTCAGTACTGGCAACTAAATTCGGACATACTTTACATCCATTATTTCCACACATATTATCATCTCCTATAAAAAATAGGGCGGATTTCTCCGCCCTGTATCACGTCTTACGACGGAGCCTTACTTTTAAAACCCTTTAAACCATGTTGCAACCGCCGTTCAGGCTATTAATGCCCAAACCATTGATAATGCCGGCATTCGGGCAAACTGCGCCGATACCAGTAACATCCGGTTTCGGAAGCATACGGCAAGAAATAGAAGCCAGTTGAGCTTCTACAGCGTTGAATTTAGCATCACTGTATACGCGGTTTTCCAGAACGACATTTTTCGTACGTTCCTGAGCAAGTTGATCACGCAGGTTTTGATACTCATAAAAGTCAATCTTCGTACCGAGTGCAGAGAAGCCAGCCATAGTTTGCTCTTGGGTTTGACGAGCAGTATTCTCGATCAAATATTGAGTACGCGCGCTGTCGATGATTCCCTGTTTTTCTATCTGGCAATTAGATACAGCATTGCAACCATATGCAGGAGCAGCACCGTTATTGTTCCAACCACCACGATTGCCTAAAAAAGCAGCAAACAGGATAATCAAGAAGATAGCAATCCCCCAAGTGTTAAAACCGCCATAATATTTTTCGTCCATCTGCAAACAACTCCTTTCTTGATATTTTATTTATCACATCAGCGTTTAAGCTGTTGTAACCCTGCACGTAACCTTGCTAAATTATCATTTGGCTGTTGCCCTTGATTAATATCAGGCTGAACAGTTCCGCCGGATCCCTGTAAATCACCGACTATATTTTTTACTTTGTTAAGATCTACACCAGCAGCCTTAGCAATAAATCCAGCCATAGGATTATTTAAATATCCATTGACCTTAGTAACAATGTCTGAACTAACACCATTCTTAGCCAAAGCGTTTAGCGCATCACCCTTACTATTGACCTTGTTCGCTACATTCATCGCCGTCGCCCATGCTTCCGCAAGGCGGTTCGTGTCCTGCTGGTTTAGTCTCAGCATTTGTGCTACAGCTTGTGGATTGATCATTTTTAAGCACCTCGATTTCACGCTTCATATTCTGCATTTCTTTCAACATATCTGCCATAAGCTGGGTCTGTTCCTGCTGTATCTCTTCCGACGTTTTCGGTGGAGTGATTACTTTAAGTTCAACAAGCTTGTTATAATATTCATTACTGATTTTTTCTAACTCATCATACGCACTTTGAGTAACTCCTATCCTCTGCCGGTTTCCGTAAAAATCAACCTGAATAATATTTGTTCCATCTACAATGCAAGTCATCGTTTGTGGATATGTAGTAAGTACAGAACTGCTTGTAATTCCTAAATTCATATTGCCACTCATAGTCTTGCCTCCGTTCATTTATCTTAACTATATTATCCGTTAAATCGGCCCTTATAATCCCTCAATATTCCCTCATAATTCCCTAATATGGACATAAAAAATAAGGCAGCCACAACTATTATGTGACTGCCTTTAATGCTCTCTTAACTGAATTATACGCCTGTTGCAGATCTCTTTCGACAGTTTGCACTGACGTATCTATTTTCATTGCTATTTGATAATTTTTAAGATCGTGAATAAACTTGAGTTCTATAATTTCTATTTGCCGCGGCGTTAGTTTGGCTTCTGAAATGATTGCTTCAAATTCCTTTCGTGTGGACTGCGAAAGCCAATCTCTTGCCTGCAAACGGCAAGTATCCATATAATCACCTGCTCGCTGCTATTGTTCCAACTAATGCCCCTCCGATAAATCCCCAAAAGGCCTTCTGTTTTTGTTTCAATTCACTTTTGGATTGTTCTTTCTTTATTTGCTCGCTCAATATCTCTAAGGATTTGTTTTGCTCTGCTATTATTTTTTTGGAGTTCGCCAATGATTCCTGCGCACTTGTTAGCTCGCTCCTTATCTTCTGATAAGATAAACGCTGCTCTTCGATTAGCTTCTTCAGCTCGTTCGAGTTCATCTGCTGCAGTTCCAATGTGTTCGACAGCTCGGTCAATAGAAATTCCTGTCTGTCGATTATCGTCTGCAATTCGCTGAACTGTTCCCTGGACATCGTTATTGTTTCCGGAAGTTCCTCTGCCGAACATATAGCAGGCAGTGATACAAGCAATAATAACGACCACAATAATACAATACCGATGATTATATATTTTTTCATACACGATTTTCACTCCATGTACATTATTTTCCTATTTTAACAGCCATATTCGCTACGTGCGCCGTTTTAGTCCGTTGCTTTACTATTTTTACAACAGTTTTTCCTCGGCGCACGAGCTAAATATGAACAAGGTTATTCTGATATTACAGGCCAAACCAACTATGCAACGCACCTAAAGCAAAGCCGATAATCATACCGGTCCAGAAAACTTTGCTCGCTAAATATTCTTTTACTTTTTCCATATTAGTCACCTCCTTATATAATCTTTACCAATTATGATGCCACCAGATAGCCTTGCCACGAATAACATCACCGCCTGGTTTCAGTTCTCCGTCGCCTGGCACATCTGGCAATTTCCACAAGTCCCAGCGTTCAAAAGTAGTTGCCGGGCCGTAGTCGTCTAAGTCTGCTGCTTCTGCATGTGTCATTACGGTATCGGCATTAATGTCCAATCCAAGCTCCTCACACAGTACAGCTACAACTTTTGCCATACTATCTATCTGTAACTCTGTCGGTGGTACATTACCAAAGTCGATATGCCCATCAGCATGAGCTACAGCATCTACGCAGCACGCTAAAGCGATACCTACAGCCCCTGTATTACGCCGCCATGTATGAGCCTTATATTCAGTTAAATCATCGGTAGTCGCCATAACAGCTCCGTCGCTGTCAATGTTTAAATGATAGTCACTGAAAAACTGGTGATAATTACCAGCTGACCAGTGTAGATAGATCTTATCAATATTACCTTTAGCCCTTGCTGCTAACTGCCGCAGCTCATCTAAAGTGATTCTTTTTGTCACTGCCCCCATTATTCTCTGCCTCCTTTTCAAATGGATCAGGCACTCCATTCTCGTTTTTGTCTACTAAACTCGTAGCTATAAAGGTCACAAATGCAACCATAGCCGGGCCTATAACCTCTCTTATCAGTGCCAGCAGGTCAGACATAACAATCTTATCCAACCACAACCACATATACATCCACGCAGCGTAATAGGTTAGCACCAGCAAAACGACTGCAATAAAATAGCCTACAATGACAGCCATTATTTTTGGCGACATTGAGGCTACTTTATTTCTGGCACTCACTATTAAGTTTTTTATTTTCTCAAACATTTATTACACTCCCCACGTTCATTGTCAGGAGATTTTTGCGGCAGCTGTAATGCTTTATGGTACAGCTCTGTGATTGCTCCATTACCGCCAAGTGCTTTATAACAGCTATACATATCAGTTATATTTTCCAAGTTATATAGCGGTATAAATCCATCTTCCTCAGACTTATGATAAATTCCTATGATCTCTGTCCTGAGCAGACTGCGTGTCGCATTATGAAGGGCTTCTGTTTTCTTACCTCGTTCCTCTACCTGCTTTTTGTAGTTTGAATATATCTTCCAAGCTACACCGATAAATCCGCTCTGTACCAACAGACTTATCACCATAAATACATTTGCTTGTAAATCCATTTCACACCTCTAGTCTAAGGTAATAGCGTCCAATTCCTCTTTGCTTAATGCTGCGGCTACCTCTGCCTGCTTACTCCAACCTTGTTGTTTACAAGCGCCCACGTGGGACGATAAGTCAGCACACCATGTATATACCTGCGAAGCGTTAAGATACTGTATTGTTTTAACAGTTTCACCTTCTTTATACCCCCGTACCGGACAGCCGTCAGGATATTCATTTTTAAAGCGTTCAGTGCTTACGTTCAGCGCAATCCCCTGCATCGTAATCTGCGTGTCCTTATCGCTATCATATCTTACTATCTCACCAGTGCATTCAGATATAAAACCGCCTGCGATTTTTCTTTCAGTCCAAGCGTCTACCTCTGACAGCTTGATAGCTTTAAGTTCATCAAACGTAAGAGCTATATATTCACGTGCTGCTTTTTTAGCAATCAATTCATCAATACTTTTTAAAATATCTTCACAAATTTCATTTGGGTATTGTTGGAATGCTACTCCATTAAGCCAGCAACTCTCCGTTCCACAATTATAGTCAATAGACTTATACTCTATTTCTTTGCCATAATCAACAAAGAAATTATTTATTGTATCCATATACACTTTTTCTTGTGCTTGTACAATAACTTTATCGTTATTCGTATCTAAAATAATTATATTTTGCATTTTTATTCTCCTTACTCAATTCTTTCCCAACAGTAATATGTTACATATGGCGGCATATTATTATGCTCCGCACTACCACCAGTATTATCAATACTAATATCTGAAGCAAACGAAGAATTTAAATTAAAAGTAGTAATAGAACCGCTCCAATCTGTATTTCCACAATAAGCATTACTTGTATTGGTGTGGCTAAAAGCTCCACTACTACCAACATTTTGAAGTCTCCCAACAGTTATAGAACCACTCACGGTAGATGAAGTGGCACTAGCAGAATGCTTGTGCATTGGAATTTGATCAATCTCTAATGTAACATTTGCTTCACCTCCGTTACTCCCTGCTTGATAAGTATCTCCTGCAGCTAAAATAAATTTATCTTTTATCTGTGTCCACGTACCACCAAACAGAGTTCCTGGATCAGTAGGTTGCGAACTCCAATAAAGCGCTCCTACAGGATATGGATTTGGCGGCAAATCGTCATAAAGAGCATTGATTGCTGCTCTTATTTTTTCAACTGTTATTAGCCCAGTAAGCTTCATTTTTCCTCACCTCAAATCGTCAGAACAAAGCCTGCAAACTTCTCCGTACTTTGGATTATGATATTACTGCCACTTTCAACTACGTCTACCATAACACTCTCGTAGGTACTGCCATTAGTACGATACATACCAAGGAAGTGTTTTCCTGAAGCTGCCAAGGTAAATGGATAGTAGCCGTTTAATAATGTTCCCCAGTTGGCGCTACTTGCTGTAAATTCAGTTTTGGTTACTGTAATAGCAGAAGTAGGCGGAGTATACCCTAATGCCGCCACAACATTAGCTTTAGTAATACTGATTGTCCCGCTGCTGTTAGTGATATTTGAACCAGTTTTTACGCCGCCTAGAACACTAGCAGATGCAGTAGGCAGTGTATATACAGTATCCGTAAATACAGCATTAGCCGGTACTGTTTTGTTAAGTTCATAAGTACAAGCTTTAGGAACACCACCATCAAAATATACAGGCTGTGTTGTACTGCCGGCAGAAGTTGTTAGTTTAGCGGCAGCAGCTGCAGTTTCAGTTTTACCGAGTTTACCTGCTATAGCTTCATTCATAGCTGCCGCACCCGTTTTATCTTCTGCAATGTAATCGGCAATTTCTTTTAACGTATCGTAAGTATCAGGCGCTCCGTCAATCAGCTCATCTTTTACTGCCGACTTTGCAGCCTCAATAGCACTGTTCATATCAGCAGTCTTTGCATAACTCGCAGCTGCTACACCACCTAATTTACTACTATCAGCTGCAGTTTCGGTCTTACCGAGCTTGCCGGTATCCAACGCTTCAAAATTAGCATTGATCTTAGCGTCTCTCTCTGCTAAAGTTCCGGTGACAATTTTTTCTACACTCATTCTAAGTAACCTCCATCTAATATTATTTTCCCTGTGAACGCTTTGCTCACATTTATAACAACGTTACCGTTATTATCTACTCCGGCATTAGCATAGTAAGGATCACTAACGCCATCAATTATTTGTGTTAAGCTGACAATGACCGGACTGTTTCCTGCCTGGTGTTCCTCAGCAGATATGGTTAGTACGAAATCACTGCCAACCTCTGCAAAATCTTCCTCCGTAAAGTTTTTGACATAGACCTTATCACCAGTCTTTTTTGTCAGCGACGCCAGTATAACGATGCCTGCAAACTTTTCAGGAACTTCAATAATCACATTTTCAGCGTCCATATAAACGCCGGTTAGTACCATTTCATACTGAGGCTTCTTGACTTCCTTGTAAACGCCTATAAGCCTACTGTTACCCATTGCCATTGTAAGACGCCACATGCCGTTGTTTTCAGTCCATCTGTCATCTGTCGCAGTAAACTCTTTTGTTATAGTTCCGCTCTCAAAACGTAGTAAAATATCTTCTGCACGGTCAGCTGCATCTTCTGCTTTCTCTGCATCTTTTTTTGCAGATTCTGCACTTTCTGCTGCTGACGTTTCAGACTTCTTTGCAGATTCTGCACTCGCCTGTGCCTGCTCCATAGCAAATTTAGGATTAGGCCCAGCAATAAGTTTTTTACCGGTTTCATCCCAATAAAAACTCTCATTTGGCATTGGTTGTGGCAGAACTGTAGAAATATCTTTAGGCGCTGAATCTGATAAACGAATTGCTCTCGTTACACCGTCCCACAGCTGTTGGCAAATTATCGTTAGTTTATCCAATGCCGCTTCGATAACATTAAATGGCCAATGAGTATCCAACTGAGATTCCTGTGTTATAGGAACCTCACGATATAAAACAAGCTGCCACCCTTCAGGTAATATTGGTGGTCGTTCTGCCTCTGGTGGTTCTGCTCCCGGAGAATAGCCAGGATAAAACACTACTGACTTCTCCATATCAACGAAATAATCTTTGGTTAAAACAGTTTCTTTTAAATCAGGATCAACAAGTACTACATTAATATCGGTCTTTTCCAATATCTTAAAAGAATATCCAAACTCTGTAGCAACTCCATTCCCATTGTATGTAATCCTATTTTCACTACTGCCTATCAAAGTTTTCCCTCCTTCCAAATAAAAAAGCGCCTACCGAAGTAAGCGCTTTCTATTAAGTTCTAACTAACTTTATGATACTATTTTAACTCATTTTTATAGTGGTTTTGTCGGATACATTTTTAATTTTTTAACACCGCCTCTGCTCTCATATCCAATAACCTTACATTACTATTTTAACTCTTGTTAAATGGCATTTTGTCGGAAACTTTTTAAAATTTATTTCCTAACATCAGACCAAGCTTATACCCCTGATCATAACAACGCTGGCTGGACTTATCCATAAACCGAACTACCTTCGACGACGATTCACGTTCTTTCTTTATCTCATATGCTATGGCTGCTACTTCTTCAAGCTGCGCCGGAGACAATTTGTTCAACAGCTCCCTAAATGATTTCCGCACTTTATTCATTATTTACACCGCCTTTGATTTGTTCTTTTACTTCTTTTCTATCAGCGGTGGAGATCTCGCTTTTTGTCTCTGTCATTTTATCACTATCTTCATTTATATATTTTCTTGCAAATTCTTCTTGAGATGTGCTTCTTACAACTTCGACAAATTTCTCCAATGCCCTTTTTTCTTCGTCAGGACACGACGACCTGTTTCCGTTCATGGTATATCCTCCTTGATATACCAGCCGAAAACTGCTATACTATTGTTATCAGCTTCGGCTGGTCACAAGAAACACTCGCGCATCTTTCCACGGAAAGCGGGTGTTTCTTTTTTTCATTATTCAAAAACTATTTCAATCCCTTTACCGGGCATTTTTTCTTCTTTGCCGTTCTTTACGAACGCCTTGCGTAACTCCATACAAGTAACCACTCAAACACGCCGCAAAAGGTAAATCGTTATAGCTGCTTTTCCGTTTTTCACACTCCACTATATCATTTAACCCTTTTATAACTTCTTGATTGTAGAATGGCACTTCCTGATATCCAGCTAATTTAATAGCATCTGTCAAGTTCATGCCACCACACCACCTTTCAGAATTTCTCTGAATTTTAGAATGGCGCATTCGTAGTAACGGAATGTTTCTACTTCTTTGCAACTATGTTCCGATTTGCTGTAAAATAACTTTCCATACTGCGGCGTTTTAAGATTATGCTGATTGGCTATCTTACCTATTTTATTTGCCGATACTCCAAGCATTTTCCCTATATCTGTTGCTGAATAAGTAATTTCTTTAGCTTCTTCCATTGGTAGTAACGGTAAACCACTTAAAACCTCTGCTGCTTTCTGCTGACATATATGCTTATATTCTAGCAGATCAGTCATTTGAGCAACTTTAAGGAATGTCGATGCAACTCTTGCCCGGCTGTTATTTAAGCGAGCTTCTACTTCTCTAGCTTTTATATCCTGATTTACAGAATACGACCCAGTTTTGCGAATCGCAGGAAGTATTTCGCTTGTTACCCAGCGTTTGAATTTCTTTGCGGCAGGTAGCTTACTATATAGAATCAATGAGTATAATCCGCTTTCGTTAATAAGTGTCTGCTCTCTCGCTTGACCTGCGGTACGGATTTGGTACTTTAGCCTATCTTCTTCATCAACATGGACGTTAATATCACGGCTGCCATTTTTATACCCCAAAATATCAGCAACATCTTTGCCTACAAACCACGGCTCATTATTTTTTTCAATTATTCTAACTTTACCAAAAGCTTCGTTTTCAAAAATCTTCAGTTCGTTTTTCATAAAAATACATCCTTTCAATTTTAATTTGAAAGAATGTTCAATATATGATAAACTGTTAAAAGAATGATGTTTATCTTGAACATTCTTTCATTATGAAACTACCATTGTTCCGCCAAGAACTATTTGATGGTAGTTTCTTTTTTTGTTTCATCAAGTAAGTTAGGATACTTCTTTAACAAATCATCATACACTAACCCCTTGACATAGCCAGCAATACTAATGCCCACTTTTGTACAGTGGTATCTAAGTACTGCTCCAAGATCACCTTTAAAATCAATTGTTGGCCTCATCTTTAATACTCCTTTCTCGTTTGTTACTTTTAATTTTAACGTAATACGTTAGTTATGTCAATATACGTCTTGATGTTTTTCGAGAAAAATATTGTGTCTTATGGTTCTTATTGTTATAATTGCTTTAGGTGGTGATTAATATGTCTTTCAGTGAAAATTTAAAGAAACTCCGTGAAGCCAAGGGTATGACCCAAAAAGATTTGGCTACAAAGTTAGGAGTATCCTCGAGAATTGTTAGTTACTACGAAACTGGAAAAAGTATTCCTAGCGATCCAGAATTATTAAAAAAGCTTGTAGAATTATTTAATGTAACTTTAGATTATCTGCTTTTAGATACTCAATCAAAGTCTGACTCTAAAGTCTATAAATTAGTAGAAAAACTAATATACGATACACAGAATTCTTTGGTTCACTGGGATATCTTCCCTAAAGTTGAAAGTGTTCCATTCATAAAAAAGATACCAGAAGACTTAAAAGAAGAAATAATGGTTTTGGATGACAATGGAAATCCGGTTTCTTTGGATAAAAACAAACATTTTAATTCAACACATCCAATCATAAATGATTTTATTTTGAGCTTTTTCCCTCAATTTAATGATTATGATTTTTTAGAACAGGAATCATATTTCACCGCAATTGATCCTATTTCACAGAATGGTTATTTGCTTTTCAAATTTTTCAGAGACAGTGAAGTCGTAATCGGACTTTTTGCTTTTATTTCAGGTCAGTTTAAATTCATTACAGATTCAAAAAAACATTCTATTATTGATGATTTATATATAATAGTAGACAATCAAGATAATGACTTGAATAAATTCATAGAAGAATACCTTAATAAATCTTAACTTTAAAACAGCCTACGGGCTGTTTTATTTTCATTTATAAATGTGATATAATTATGAAAAACAGTCAATAATATGCTTATTTTAGGAGTATTGGTATGGATAAATTTAATGACGATATGGGAAGATTATGTGTATGGCTTTCTATATTTGCAATCGGAATGGGTCGTGAAGGTTCAATAATACTTAAACTTCAATGCGGAATTATTACTTTAATTGCTTTTACTTTATATTTGCTAATTATAAAATTAATTGAAAATGTATTTGTTGCTCTCGGACTAATTATCGCGACAATATATTTTATACCATACATAACTGGTATTTATTCTTATAATGCCTATCTAGGATTCATTTTGCCATTTTTTTGGTTTTTATTTATGTTGGTTTTCCACAATAAACGACTACATGGCTATAATATTTCTAATTGGGAAATAAGAAAAATATATGAACAATGTCATTCCCATAAATTTTTCTTCTAATGTCAAATAAATTGTAATGATAAATAAAAAACTGGCAACTTTTTCAACATTGGGATTTCGTCCCTTGAGAAATCGTTGCCAGTTTTTTTATTCTTACCGTTCTTTTTTTGGTCTGCGTCTGTAGATATCGCCCCACTGAGGCTCCATATCATTTACAACAATATCATAAGCGTTAAAAAACAATTTATTGAACTGCGCCGGCACACCAGCGATAAGACCACCGAGATTAGCTAAAGGCTCAATCAGTTCTTCTGGTTCAGCATTGCCTTTTTGTACACTGCTTATTTTCTTTACTGTACGCTCCGCTTGTTCGATAGAACCTTGTACTGCAGTCATCCTATAGCCATAGGTTCGCATTCCGACCATATTGCTAACAAGAGTATTGGCAACCTGCCCAACAGGTCCTAGCAAACTCATAGGATACTGCAAAAGCTCTTTACCATATTTTGTCCATTCATCATCGTCTTCTTCAAAAGGCGGTTCTAATGCAAAAGCCAAATTCAGCAGGCAAAACATAAAATACTTAGCCGCTGCAAAAGCAACTATTCGCTTAGATGCTTCAACTTTCCTTCCGGCACTCCACTCACGGCCAAAAATTCCAGCTTCTCTTTGCCATTGATTGAACTGCGTATTGAAAAAGCCCTGGAATGTTGTAAATAATTTCATGAGTGCGCTGCCACGCTGAATAGGTGCAACATCTGTAATACGGCTGCTGCCAAGTGTACGCCTAATAACAGTATCCGCAAATAGCACGGCTTCCTGTTCGCTGACTCCGACATTGATTTTCTTTTGATACGCCTGTATCCAAACAGGAATAGCTGATAAATTATCGGTAAACACCAATGCTTTTGTACCAAATTCAACTGTAACCTGCTCAACTGGATTCAGTTTTCTACTCTCGTCTTTCATATCCCGCAATGAAATATCCGGCAATACAGAACGCTCTTTCATATAAGATGATTTAGAATAAACAAGTTCTTTGGAAGCTTTCCATCCTTGCCCTTTTTGCATATTCAAAAACAAATTTCCATAAGCGGCCATTACGTCCTTATAACCAAAGCCTTCAACAACATTACCATATAACAACGGATTTCCCAAGTTTTGGACAGCAGTTTTGAAGTTAAGCATTATTGCTACATTGACTGCCTTTTGGCGTATCCAGCTCAAACAAGTCCCTGCATCTCTTTCACTGATTGAAGCGTAACCACCGTCATAAGGCTGTGCCGTTTTCTTTAAGTATTCTGTAAACGCTTCAAAATTCGCAATACCTAATTTTTCTTTCAGCAAAGAATACATTTCAGGATCATTCAACATTTTACGATAGCTTGTAGCTAGTTCTCTATAGCATAGATCATGTATATTATCCATAACTGCAGAGTACTCAGCGCCTTTTCTTAAATCCAACGGATATACACTTCTATCACGTGCTTTGGTTCCACCGGTATTTGTATGCAGTGTTCTAATACTGTTTACAGCACGCTTATCGCTTGTTGCCGGAACGGCATCCGACGTAGCAGGATGACTGCCACCGTCAGTATATCTTACTAACGGAATGTACCCACCACGGAAAACAACTTTAGCTCCATTACGCAAAGTAAGTTCTGCTGGCATAGCATCAACTCTCTCAGGCGAGAAACCAGTCGTTCTTTTTACCATATCCGAAAGTTCATTCCAGTGAGCGCTACAAGCAGCGGAAATTTCCTCCGCGTAACGAATATCAGCTTCTGTTAAAACGTTGCCTAAAGCCTCAAGCAAATTGCTTCTCGTCTGTTCAAGATCACCTTCAACCCACAACTCAGAGCCTCGGAAAAATGTTGCATAAGTACTGTTAGGCCCAACTGAACACAATTTATACGAACTGCTTTCCGAGCCTAAATACAATAGCATCTTTATAATATTATGTTTTGTTAATGAGGCCTTAAATGGTTCGTAATAAATTTCTTTATCTGCTGCTTCCGCAGCCTTTTTATCCGGCAGCCATTTTTTAGTAGCGTCAGCAATACGTTCTTCAAACTCCATTGTATATGCAGCTTTTTTATTAGCTGCAATTTGTCCGCTTTCGCCAAAATGTTTACTGAAAAATCCATATTTCCAGCCATCCATCCGCTCAAAGAAATTATCAGTATTTGTAAGGTTTCTAAAAAATCTCTGACTTGGCTTAGCCTTTTCTTTGGAATTGATACCAGATTGCCATTTTGTTTTTAGTTTCAAAAGATTCCTAATAGCCTCGTCCTTGAATTCCTTATAATTCAATTCCTTACCGTACCAGGTTACATATTTTTCCTGTTTAACGATTGCTTTAATATTTTTCAAAGCATTGATAACATCCTGATGTTGTTCAAAAGTCATTGCGGCAGGATTGTCTAAAGACGTCCCTTCATCCATAAGCCAGTCGGCAATAGCAACATTATCATATTGTTCCTGCATTTCTTCTGCATACTCTATTAAAGATTGTTTTCTGAGTGCAGGATCATAATCCTTGCGTTTTAATCCCATCCTTTCCATAATGGCAGCTGCTTGTGTAAAGTGCTTTTCATCTTCCCACGTTTCTTTTTTTGCCTTAAACTGGCGTTTTAAAAATTTTTCAGCTCTGCTTTTTTCCTGCTTCATTTTTAAACTTTCCAATACCAAAGCATGGTTAAAAGCCTGCTGTCTTTTATAATCTGCCGCTTCTTCAAAACTCTTAGCTTTTATAGCTTTCGCCGCCTGTGCTGCAGCACGACGTTCTGCCATAACAAACCTGCCCGTTTTCAAAGCATTACTCATACTCATTTTACTGATTTCTGCTTTAGCTGCTAATTTAGCCTGTTGCTTACGTGCTCGGGCAAGCGCAAGAGCCTGTTCTGTACTACGCTGTTTATTATTGATATTCGCTGCCATATCTTCAATTAGCTGTTGTTCTACACCAATCAACAGACCGCTATCATCATTATAAATGGCTTCTCGTGCCGCATCTTCCGCTAATTGGCGTTCTTTATAAATATCAGGAAATTTTACTTGTACCGCATTATCAAGGGCTCTCTCTATCGCCTGTTCAAGCGTAGGCTCGGCAATAAGCCTTTTTGCCAGCTCATCACCGCTAAAGCCCTGAGCTTCAGCAATCATATCAAACTTCATAACATCAAGCTCTTCTACTTCGCTCAAAGGTTTACTTTCAATATCCAAAGTTCTGGCAATTAAGCCAAGATAATAATCTGCAACGCCTTTCGCTGTTTGTTTTTTCTGCAAATCATCAACAAGCATTCGTCCAGCAGCATACAAAGGCTGTTTCTCTACTTCTGTTCTGATTTCAGGACGAAGTTTATCTTTGAAGTCCTCAATCGCTACACGACGTTCTTTTGTAAAATTCCTTAAACTTTCCCTGGTCAAAATATCTACAGCTTCGTCCCTTGCTTTAGCAATATAATTTTCAAGCCTGATTTTAGAGCTCTCAGAAAGATTATCTGTTATAACAGAAGGAAGCTTATTAAAATAACCATCTACTCTGGACATTGTATTTATTTCCTCTTCACTGGCAAGCATACGATCAAAGACCTGCCGAACTTCATCAGTCAGCGGAGCAGCATTTTCATTACGCCTAATACTTTCATAAACACGCTTCATCCATTTCGCCATTTTTGCAAAAACATGGCGCAGAGCAAGAGACGGAGCCTTACCTTCCATTACATATGTTTCAAACCCCTCTGCCCATTTTTCATGAGCAGGCCGGCGTTCATCTATACTCATATTAAGCCATTGTTCATTAGTTATTCCGGCATAGTCCAGCAATGTTTCCCAGTCTTTTTGTCGCTGTTCGGTTGCTTTCCCGCTATTTACATCGTTCGCAAGATTCTCTACAAAATAATGTCCTGTTTCATGGAAGACTGTTGTCACATCCGAACCTTCAAACAGGCTGATAATTGCTTTGCCTTCTTCGTCCCAGGTGATAGCACCTTTAGTTTTCCCTTCGGCCTGGTAGTATCCCTGCATTTCTTCTCGTCTCTTGCGAAGTGCATTTTCATCTGGTATACTATTATTAAGAAGACTGTCAAGGTCGTTACCTCTGCTGGCGGAATCGCTGCCTGGAGACTGTAACCACTTGGCAGTCTTTTCTTTATTTATATATGACACTCTACCTTTTTTTAGATTGTGCTCTATAAACCAATCATAATCTGTGCCATTTTCTCCACCTTTCCCATAAGCACTGCTGACAGCATTCACCTGATAACGATTGCGTTCAACATCAAGTTCTAAAGGAAGAATAATAGTAGACCCTTGTGCATCCTTTAAGTCTAATACAACAACCTTACGCCCAGCATACGAATCTAAAACCATCATCGGGTCAGCCATAGCACGTGGAACTTGTTTTAGCAGCTCCGGCGTCATGCCATCGGAATGGCCGTCAAAAATATGTTTGATCTTGCTTCCGTCGATAGTTACAGGCAAAATTTTACCGCCTGCAAGACCCAATGCAAGCGGTGTCGTCATAACATTATAAGTTTTAGTATCGTTTATTTTCCCTGCAGTATATTCATCTACGATGCCAGCAAAGTTTCTTTCATCCTCAATCAATTTTTCGTTAGCGCTTTTAGTTTGCATATATCGGCCCTTAGGAGTACTGACAACACGCTTTATTTCTACTGGATGATCTCTGAAATACTGCGCTGGATTTTCAGGATTAACAATCATAGCCTGACTGACCAAAAATTCGCGCAACGCTCCTCGTTCTTCCTGGTTCATTTTTGCATTTGTAGAGTTTTCCACAATTTTATCAACTTCTATATCCAGCTCTTCTCTGGCATTTTCTGAAATTTGATATGCTTTACGTAGATCCTTTTTTAATTTTCTATCGTTAACACTATAGTCACCATCTCCAAAAGAAATATGATCCTGCATAGTTTTATAAAAATCGCCATACTTACAAGCGGCAGCCGTAAAATCTCCTATAGGCACTTCTACGTCCAACCCATCAGTGGCGGCAGCATTTACTTCATCTTCTGTAATATTCAAAGCTTGAGTGATCTTTTCCGCTCCCTGCTCCTGCATATATTGCTGAAGCTTTTGCCCATCTATTGATATAAAATCAGAAGGTCGATTCGTATTAATAACACCCGCTGCATATTCCGGATTAACTCCACTTTTTTTAACATTTTCGATATTATTTTCTAATTGAGTTAGTTTTTCTTTGTGTATTTCAGCATCAACATTTTCACCAATACTGTCAATCGCTATTTTAGCACCACTAGCTCCAACGCCTAATAAGGCACCGATCAACCCACTATAACCTGCGTTTTTAATATTTTCTTGCCAGTTTTTGTCCCATTCTGTAGCAATTTGCTTAGCATCAGCATTTGGATTTTGGGCATAGATATTCGTCAGCTGCTCAGGGAATTCTTGAATGAATTCTGTCCCACCTTCTGTTATTGCACTTTCTAATAACCGAACAAGTCTCTTCTTTAACGGACTTCCTGCTGGCAGACTCGCCAAAACCTTACCAAGCGCCAGCTGCTCCAGCGGTGCCTGTATAATAGCGTTATAACGACTTGCTTTAGCAGCGGTTTCTACATCAACGCCCTGCGCTCTCAAGTCCGAATATTGGTTGCCGGCAATAGACATACCCATAAAAATGCCGCCACCTATACCGCCAGTTAATCCTGTTACTGCAATTTGCGGAACAAATTGACCTGCACCCTCTAAAAAATCAAGCCCAAACTGCCCCAGCTTGCTACTGCTACGCACATCAGTCCTTTGTAAAATCTCACTGTTTGCCAAACTGTTGAATTGTTCTGCAATTTTCGGAGCATAGCCGCCATACGGTATATAATTGGGATCTTGCCTTTTATGTATTGCAATATTTTCTTCTACCATTGCGCCTGCATTTGCCAATAACCCTTTTATCCCGGATTTTGCACCATTAAGAAGTGCTGTAGTAATTTTAGATTCCACATCATAACCGGTTTGCTTATCAATAAAACCAAGTGTAGACAAAGGGTCCACTCCGCTGTCAGTGCCATAATAGGCATTTTGAATAGAATAATTAGTGCTGGCTTTTAATGCGTTATTAAAGATGTTATCTAATTCCTGTTTTCTTGCTGCGTCCATAATACCACTCCTAATTTATTTATTGGTTCATCCAGCTATAATATATAATTTCGCGGCATTCATTTGCTCTACGCGTCCATCTGTATATCTTACAATAAACAAATCTTCTGTCAGACTGCCATCAGTATTTCTAGCCCTTTCTACATTACGTATCCCAACCAGCGCTAAACGCGCATCACTAATATTTACTTCTTCTTCGCTATTCAGATATGAGCCCCTTACTGTCATTGTTCCAAAATGATTTTTTTTAAGAGAATTTCTACACGCTTCAACAACTTCATGATACATAGGTTCGCGCTTGTTTTCTAAAATAAATTTGCTGATAAATACTTTTCCGTAGGCTTGTGCTTCTCGCCATGCCTGAGCTTTCGCACCGTTTTTATCTTTAATATCGCCAACAACATCTTGCTGCAGATCGCTCCAGTTATAACTAAACCGTCCTTCGGAGTTTTCAAATTGATCCCATGTCTCTTTAGCTTTATACAACTGCTCAGGTTTGGCGCCATGATTTGCTAAAAATCCTGTATACTCTTCAAGAGAAGTGAACATTCCACCGCCAAGCATATCTTGTGCAACATCTAACTGTGTAGAACTTAGACCTTTTATTTTACCATCAGAATCATAAAAATAATCAGCAGCTGATAACATTTTCTTGCCAGCTTCAACATTTGCACCGGCAACTGCTTTGATTTGGTCTACTACTGATTGATATGGAACACCCTGCTTATAAAGGTTATAAATATTTTCAATTGTTTGAGCATAAAAAGCATTTTGCTGTTCTTTCTGACGGTTCTCTTGATCCTTTACCATGTTTTTATACATTTTAAAAACAGTTTCTTTATCGCCATAATCTATCAACCTTCTACCGCCACCACTGCCTTTGTAGTCAGTAAAATCTAAATCTAAATGTCCTGCCGTAGAATTTGTAGACGGCTCACTATATTCATCAAGTACGAGAATCCCTTTACTTTCAGCATACTGTATAAATTTAGCTCGATTTTCGGGATTCTCCAACCAATCACTTGCAACATCTACTTTCCAGCCGCCACCATGGCTACGCTCACCTTCAGCGTGCAAATTTCCGCTGTCAGTACCACTGGTAACCAATAAAGGTTCACCAGTCATCTTTTGGTAATATTGCCCCAAATCAGCAAGGCCACTACGAGTTACATACTGTGTTCCCTCTAACGAAGCGCCCTCTTTCTTGACCCACGTAATACCATTCCCTGGTTGCTGTTCGTCAATAGAGGTATTACCCATATTATCAATAAAAGCCCTGGCACCTTCTTCATCATTACCAAACTGCTGGAAAATCTGCCGCGCAAAACTATCTATGGTTTCAACCTTTTCTTTTTGAAATATTGTATTGTTAAAGCCATTACGCTGCTCAGGAGTTAAATCATCGTAAAAATATCCTAACAGTTCGTCCGCTTTGGCGTAATTCTGATTAACTATCGCCGCAGTGATCAAGGTGCTTCCATATTTGCCCAGCGCCTGACTTGTTTTATTTTTTATAAATGCTTCTCCATATCCTTGATATCTGGCAGAAGTTAAAAGTCTGATTGATGCCTCATTGCCCACAACAATATCATTATTATCATAATTTTTCTGCCCGAATTCGATCTGATCATTTATGTTGTTTTCATAACTGACATCTTTAACTTTTTCTCCTTGTTGATGTTGATGCTGCCCAACAAGTGCCCAGCCTTGATTTGCTGACCTATTAGCCATCTCTTCAAATGCAGATCTATACTGGCTTGTAACAAACTTAGTCTGTCCTAAAATTTCACTTCTGATTTTTCGTTCTTCTTCCAAATACCTATCCTGCGCACCGACAGCACCTTCAAGGCGTGTATTCATAAGGCCTGTTTCATTGTTATAAAGGATGTTATATCTTGCTTTATTATATTTATCAACAGCTTCCAATAAACTACGCTTATCATCATCTTCTATCATTTTCATTGTTACTTCATTCACCGCACCCAATCCTCTACCAATAGCCTCGTATCCAGCGCCATTGCCACCGTAACTGTTTAAATCGCCTGGGCGCTGTACTTGTCCCTGTATTGTATTAGGATTGACCTGTGAAGGATATTGACTGAATTTCATAGGTTTAGACCTCCTTTTTAGGTATAGAAAAAGCGCTTTAACAAATTGTTAAGCGCTCAAAGGTATGTTATAATGTTGTCCGAGATAGTTTGATAGTCGGATTCTCTCCCTGTCAAGGGAGGTGATAGCATGACTGTATACGAAGCATTATCTTTGATGGTAACCTTTGGTACGCTCGTTGCTATCATTTTGTCTAAAAGTAAGTAATTTTACTTATATAAGACAAAAGACCCACTAACGGTGTAGTCGGCCTTTTCTTCAAGTTTTAACTTATTCAGGAGAGAGCTGACACGCCAATATCAAGCTATCTCTTTTCGTTTATTATATAATACATTTCGTACCAATGCAAGTTTATAAGTAAGGATATTTTGATTTACCAAGTGGCGCTATGCCCGAATATGGAATTGTGTAATTATTTTGATAAGGCGACTGATAAACAAAGCCTCCGTTGGATGAACCGCCTGTTTTCCCGCTGCCGCCGTAATTTTTATATGCGCCAAAAATACCAGCAGCAGTACCCAAGATAGTGCCTATATTCTGCTGCTTGGCCTGTTGTTTCACGTTATAAGCAGAAGCTCTTGCAGCGTTAGCCTGGTTCTTGTAATTCACTACGCCAAGATAGTTACTCCATTGGTCGTTGCGCTGATTACTCAAAAGCTGGTTACTGTCTTTTCTATAAGCCCTAAAGCTGGAATCACTAAGGTCAAGAGCTGTCCCCATATCGCCACTGATGCCTGCTGCGCCAAATGCGGCGGCCTGCTGACCTGCTACAAGGCGACGACGATCATTGAGTTTTTGCTGCTCATAAGCGTACTGCTCCGCTATCTGCTCCCCCTTCTTTGCCTGTATATCAGCGTTTTGTTCTGCAGCCTGTGCCTGCGCATCGTAATAAGCCTGCTGCGCTTTAGCCTGTTGGTTCGTCGCAGCTATTTGCGATACTCCCTGCAAAGCAGTCAATCCCATCATCATACCTACAGATAAACACATTTATATACTCCCCTCCTCAATCACGAACGGAAGAAACTCTTTTCCGTTCTTTTTTATTTTTATAGGAGCTAAAAACATTGCTCCCAACCTATCAAGCCACCGTATAGAAGCAGAATTGCCGCTGTAAACGTAATTATAAAGCCGCCCATATTCTTTTACCCATTTTGAAATTAAAAGCCTGGCAACGCAAATAAGTAGCTCTTTTTTGAAACCGCTTATCCTTTTTGTCGCCAACATCCAAATCTCTTTACCCTGAACGCCTGGAATTTCAGTTAATCCTACAATACAGAGAATGTTATCTTCCATATCTTTATAAATGTAACAATGATCTGCATTTTCAATACTACCGGCAACAAGCATTATTTCGTCTTCCTCATATGCTTCCAGCTCCTGCCTATCACTATCTCTCAAATCTTTCAGCAGCGCTACAGCAATTCCAATAGCGTTATCAACGTCAGCCAATTCGACCTTATACTTTTTAGCCACCAAAAGTCACCTTCCTCGTTACGCTGAGCAAATTAAACGGATAAGGTTCAGTACTTGTAATACAAAGTCTTCCATCACGATCAAACCCACCTGCCGGTGGAGTTGCCGTTTTATCTCCACTATACAATTTCATATTCTCAGTAACGCTAAATTCATCATAAGCAATAGCATCCTGATTTCCAAATTCAGTACCAACTTCACCGCCGAGAGTATTTTCAATGCGTAAAATCGCCTCTGACACCTGCTTAAACCTGCCCTGCATAGTTCCGTCCTGTAATTGAATTTCAACATTAGGAAGCTCAATATTCATAGTATACGGTAGACCTGCAACCGCACGTTTAATTTGTATAGGTAATTCAACAGTACCGTCATCAAGCACTTTATAATTTCTCAATACACGCCCATCACCTAAAACAGTAATATTATTGCCAGCAAGGTGACCAAGCCCTGTTACAATATTAGTCGCCTCATCCATATCATACTTTTTAGCGCAATCTAACATTACATAATCATTCGGAGCATCACCGTCATAGTTATTGTCAAACCGCTCAATATAACGAACAGTTTCTCCATTTACCACACGTTTAACAACAACATATACACTATCCTCATCACCTTCAGGAATATTCACTACAGCTTCAAATTCACCGTCAGTAATAATTCTTGACCATGCATATACTTCCTGTTCTCTTATGTAAGACAGACACGCTATCGTACCATCACTGCGCACAAAGTAAATTATGCTGTCCGGCTCCTGCTTATAAGCAGAATCAGTAATCGAAAGTCCCTTTATAATTTGTCCCGCCAGTATCGTCAATTCCATACCGCCATAGCTGTCGGTTTCAAAACTGTAGCCCATATCCCGCACTGTCGAACCACGTCCCTGTACGAATACAATTCTATTGCCAATTGTAAGCGGCTCACAATTGCTGCAGCCCCTGGTAGTTTGCATCTTCGGTGTGATATTCGTCGGTGTCACGACCTCGCTCCCTGAAACGATCCATTCATTGCCCTGCGTTAAAACAAGCAAATCCACAGACGGAATTAAATGTAAAATATCAAATTGTTTCCTGCTGATAAACGAAGCGGCAATAGCACTATCATCTGTTACTGTACCACTGACCTTTTCTACGCCAAAATTAGGATAATCACCGCTTCTAGACATCCAAACCATATACGGTCTTTTATTATTTCCACCAAAGCAAAGTCTGTCTTGAAAAAAACATACCGTTTTTGGATAACCGAAATTGCTATTCCAAGCCCCAAAAGCATAAGTAGTAGTACTTTCTGTAGAACCAAACGGTTCGTTTACCATAGCTTTAATATTATATTCGTCGATATAACTAACTATTTTAGCTGTGCCGTCTTTAGTATACGGCAGTGCAGTAAGCGTAACAGTCAGATCACCGCTTGTTATAGAAGCTTCTATTCTCAAATAAGTTGTATCTGTTACTGTACCGCTTTCAGTAGCATTAAAATTATTTGTAGCAGAATATTTACGATATTCTTTCCACGTTGTACCATCCTCACTTTTTTGCACTTGAAAACTTCCAGTCCACGTTCCACCGGAAATAACCTTCCAGCTTTCTCCAACGACAACCGCTCCAGTCGTTCCTGTAGCATTGTCTTTCAAATTTAATTCTACCGAGGACGATTCTACCTCATGTGTCAGCCTAATATTACCATCAATCAATCCCTCGTTAAAAATAGGCCTATTGCTTGTAATGGTCACAGTGCCTGTTGTACTGGACGGTGTAACCTTCGGATTATCCTGAAACGCTATAGTAACCCAGCCATTTGCCCCATCTGTCCCTGAAAGATTGTTATCATCATAAGCAACGCCTTTCTTACCGCCAATGCCACCATTGCCATAATTGATTCCATCACTTCCGTTTTTTGCTCCATGCTCTTCTGAATAAGCCGCAGTAGCTCCTCCACCGCCTTGCGCTACCCAGCCAAAAGCACTACTGCTTCCACCGTTGCCGCCAGCATTACCATAACCGGCTCCATAATGTACGGCTCCGCCTTTTCCTCCGGCTCCTACGGTTACAGGAAAACTATCACCTTCGGTCAAATCCATATCAAAACTGTAAAATCCACCACGGCCGCCAGTCCCGCCAGAGCTTTGTTTATCACTTGCTTTCCTTGCCACACCGCTGCCACCGCCACCAGCACCTGCAACTTCTATTGTGTAGCGGCCATCTTTTGGCACTGTATACGTATAATCACCAGGAGACGTATAAACAGCGCTCTCAACTAAATCCATCATAACCTCATCTTCAAAATAAGCATGAGTAATTTCAAAATCGCCAAACTTCCAGTCCGTTTCGCTGTATCTTGCTAATTGTTTCACCGGATAACTACCGCTCGTAATGTATATAACATCCGCAGACTGAGCAAATCTTAATTTTTCCAAATCAGATTCTGTAAAAGGAGTTACTATCTCTATACCAAGATATTCCCCGTTTCTATGTATTCTGATGTACTGATCCCCTATTTCAAGCAAATAATTAATATCGTCAGTAAAATTAAACCCCGCCAGAATACATCTCTTATCAGCATATTTTGTAGCAATACAGTAAACAGTTCCGCTGCGACGATACACGGGCCCATAAGGGCGAATATAACAATTCTCAGCAGTCAAAAGCGCATACTGATATTTATCCAGATCAACGCGGTTAGCTACCGCATTAGATATCTCTCCTGCAGTAAATGCCGGCTGCAGTACATAAAAAGGATTTGGTCCACTTCCTCTAGCCATAAGTTCACATCCTCGCAGTAAAGTATTTATCAGGGTAGTCCAACTTATCCTGACGTTCAGCGGCCGTAGTATATTTTGCCCTGCTAAGAGCTGCCTGTGCCAGTTGATATTGTGTCTGCTGGATAGTCCCATTGCCATTTAACTGTAAGCAAATATTAAAAGCTAACATCCTCGCCAACGCCTCAACAAAATCAGAACTGAAAAGCTCTGCATCCTCTGCGTCATATGTGTACTCCAAATATGCTTGGTACACATCACATCCTATAGCCTGCGTATTATCACTAATCAAAAACAAATCATACTTATCTTTATCCAAGCTGTTTACAGTCTCTTTCTCATTAAAAATACGTCTTGCACACACACATTTTTCTGGATATGCATATACATACTTCCAATCAGGATTTGAAGCATCCAGTTCTGCAAGCCTAATAATCCTCTTGGCAAAGCCCCAGCTATATTCACGCAATAGACCTTTTCGGCTATGGTCATAAAACAGCTTGCACTGCCTTGCAAGTTCGTTATTCTCATCAATAGAAGAAATGCGGCCTTTAGCTAAATAAGCCAAGGCCATATTGCAAATATCTGTATTATTCATCACGGAAACACCTCCATGTTATTTTCCTCTTTATTAAAATAGGGACGCCTTAAAGACGTCCCTAAGTGCTTGTACATAGCCGTCACATGACTACATAGGTGTTATTTAATATTTTCTCTAATAAGCCTAATCAAATCTTGTCTACTGGCATTTGCCGGATATTTAACATCGGCATTATAGAGCTTAGCTCTTAATTCATTGGCCGACATATCTTCAAGCTTTCTACCCGGCATTACAGTATTACCATTACTATCTAAAATCATTTAAAATCCACATCTACAGCGAGCGCCGCAACAATTTTATCGGCAGTTGCATTAGTTGGAGTGCTGGAATCACTAGCTTTGATGCGCAGGTATTCTTTTACTCCCAAAGGCACCTTAGCTCGTACAGGAGCATTGTCGTCCAGAGTAAAGCTTCCCAGCGCTACAGCCTCGCTGAACGCTTCATCATCAGCAGTTTCCAAGGTTAAAACAACACTGCCGCTTTCAAGCTTCGGTCCTACATAAAGCCACATTGGATTTATGCTGTCTCCGCCGCCCATAGCGATAATATCGCCAAGAACACCGTCAACTAATTCTGCAGCAGGTTTCTCAAAGAAAATATTTTCCTTATCTAATCTCATTATTTTTCACTCCTCACGCTTCAATTTTAGCTTCGTCTTCACGAATGCAGTCAAGTTTACGTACACGCATACCATCTACATTTAATACTTTAATGCCATTGGCCAGCGTTTCCATTTCAACATGAACGTTATTTTTATCGATCAAGCACAGTTTGAACAGAGTATACATGCTGCGAGAACAGTACATCATAACACTGTCAGGATTTCTCAACCGGTCATGAACGCGAATAACATTCTCAATAATCTTCTGCTTTTGAGCAGAAGTTGCAGATGCAAACTGTGCTGCATCAATATTGCGAATAGCTCCTACAGCTCTATAATCACGAATAGTCAGGCCTACATTCCAAGTCCATTTCGTAATCATAGCTTCAAATTCAGTTCCGTCATCCGCTATTGTAGTTTGTTGTCCAAGATCTTCTTTCTTCAAACCAGCACTACCATTTTTAGGGAACACGCCTGAGCATGTACGTTCTCCCCAATTTACAAAATAAATAGATGTATTTTTGGTACCGCCGCCAGCATTAAGAGTAGTATAGCCTTCAGCCGTCGGATCATCACCATTGCCAAAATAACGATGTCTGATATCGAACCCGTTAAATTCATCCGGAACCTCGCTAAGTCCGCCATAAATAACATCTTTAGCAATACGATCACCAAAGCCGGCTACAAATGCTAGATCCTCGCTATAACGGAAAGCTGCAGGATCATTCTGCAAACGCAAAAGCTCTACATCCATCTTATTACGATTTTCGTATAAAGTAGTCGTATCATTAATCTGTTTTACTCCGCTCTTTTTATAAGGAACACCAGTATTGATACGACGGATAGAAGGTTCAGGAACTTTTGTACGTTGAGTAGTCACGATCCCAGTAGGAAGATTGCCCTCCATAAAAGTCATTTCTTCTAAAATTGGATTAGATTGAGACAATACCTCAATAATATCATCTACATTTCCGGAAGGGTCAAGTCTTCCCCTCCAATCAGCTAAGGTATATGCCAATTGATTTAAAACTGCCATTATTCATTCATCCTCTCTTATTTTAATTTACTAAAATCTGTTTTGTCATAGAATTTTTCAAGGCTGCTTCCCTGTGCGGCAGGAGCGCCAGCGCCTTTACCCGGGTCACTCTCCAAAAACTTTCCGAGCATAGAAAAAGCGCGGATAACTTCAATTCTGTTACCTGCGCCTGTTTCGTTTAACGCCTGCCTGATACCAGGAACCGCTTTCTCTACATGTTCCACCGCAAGACCGCAAAGACTAATGATACTGTCAAACTCTGTCCCAAGTTCTTTCTTTGCAGTCTCACCCCAATTTTGAACTTCTGTATTTCGCTGCTCTATAACAGCATTCATAGCAGCTTCTGCGATGCCTTTACCCCATTCGCCGCCATACTTAACAATAGCGTTAGCCTGCTCATTGTTAAGCCCCATATCCTTAATGACCTCTACGAACTTATCGCTCTCTTCCTGGCTGAACTCAAAGTCATCCATAGCGGAAATAGTTTCTTTAAAGTCATAAGCAATTGGTTCAGCTTCTTCCTGTGGTTGAGTTTCTGCTTTACCACCAAGAAGGGTATCAGCAGACTGTGTCTCCTGTTGAACCTCTTTCTGCTGTTCAACTACTTCAGTGCCCTGCGTGTTATCGTTGGCACTCGTGTTAGTTACATCTTCCATTAGTCATCGTCTCCTTCCAATTGTTCGGCAGCAATTTCCTGCGCTTTGATTTGAGTTTTTATATATTCAAGCTCAGCCTTTTGTTTGAGCTCTACTCCAGAAATACCAAGACTCTTAATATCATCGAGAATTAATAAACCGACTTTTCTCATACCCTCGTTATAAAAGGTCTGTGAATTGCCGGTAAAACTATCTATATTGATTTTTGTTTTATCAAGCAATCGCATTAAAAACCAGCGTCCGCTTTCGCTATTTAAGATAGTTGATAGTGCATCCTGATCGCGTTTGCGAAGCTCTCTTTGAAAGAACGCCTGCAATTTAGCTTGCCGGCTATCCGCATCTGTAATACTCTTATACCTCACCTGCGCCGCCTCCCATGCCTAACCAAGCTGCCATAGCTGGGTTACCATCATTTGCAGCCTCAGTCATGTTCTTTGCCGCCTGTGCTGCCGGTGCTGCTGCCTGCATAAGAGCCATTGCTTCCTGCGTCTGTTGCTGCTCTTGTAATGCCTGCTGTTCTTGCTCAATAAGCTTCTTAACATCATCGTCGCTACGTTGCATAGCAGCGGGAGCACCAAGCATTTCAAAGTATTTGGACAGTGTTCCTATAGGATCAACCTTCTTGAGCACTTCCGGCCAAGCCTGCGCCATCTGCAGCGTAGTAGCAAGAGCCTGTTCGATATTAACAAGTCCACTCATTTTCTGCGCTTGCGCCAACGGGGAAATATACTCAATTTTAATATCCTCATCGCTTATACGTTCCTGGATCTCAGGTGGTATCGGCGGGAATGCTCCAGACCTTTCGAGGATGTTGTATATCCTAACAATAATCGGCGTTAGGAACTCATCCTGTAACCGTTCGACTACAGGACCTAGCTGCTGCAACTTCTCCTGTGTGCGTTCCATAACCTCGCGTGCCGTCATTTGCCCGTTATCAACACTATCAAGCATCAAAAATAAATCTGCACTATAGTGCCTTTTGATTGCGTCCTCCGTGCGAATGATCTCCTGAGAAGCATGGTCAATATCTAAATTGACCTGGAACAGCGGCTGAACGAACTGCTGCGACTGGTCATCCACAGCTGTCATCCCGCCAGGAATAAGATTAATACCACCGTTGTTCAGCAGCGAAGCCGGTCCTTTCATTGGAGGTTTAACCCCAATCTCAATAGCTGTAAGCAAATCTTTTTTCATAGTCTGAAGTGCTTTACTATCGCCTTCAGCGAACCAACCTGGCCCTTTAGCGTACGGTTCAAGCCCGTTTACAAGATACCTTGCAACTGGTATGGCCCATTCTTCAAACCCCCCAACGTATAAGAATTCATTATCCTGCGACTTATCAAGCCAATACACAGACCTATAAGGCATATTCAACCTATCCATATATCCTGGCAGACGTTTGTCATTTGGTTCCACAAGCCAATTGACAGTATGCTTTTTATCAAGTCCAGTACCATTAGTTACTTGCTGCTGCAAATGTTGAGGCAGGCTTTCCTGTCCAAAACAATCAACTATCTGTGCTAATGACATTTCGTACTTACGAGCGAATGTCTGCACCTTGCCAAAGCCGTCTACACCAAGAGCATAAGTCCCAATAGTCATAGGTACACATCTAATACCCGTACTCGGGTCATAAAAAATTGCCATTGGGCATTGTCCAAATGGCAACTCAAGATACACCGAATGTATGCTATTGTAAAAATTACTCTTTGAAAGCACCGCAGATACTATTTCTTGCCTGATATCCAACACTCTCGTGGCTTCAATATCACCACTCATCGCACTATTGCTAAATCCTAATTTGAACCACTGGCGACTAGGAGGGGTTAAACCGCTCATTACGCCTGCAGCAAATACTTGTGCGGCCAACCATGCAACGCCCTGAGCAATTTCCAGATCACGTCTGCGGGCAGGATTAGTTTTATCTGCCGTATTATCGAATTCGCCTATAAACGGCAACTGATAATCTCTAATCGCTTTCCAACGAATTTCATAATCAAGTCTTTTTTCATAAAGATCTCTCATCTTTCTAATCAGTTTTCTTTTCTCTGGCCAGTGGCTTTTTAAAGACGGCCCATCTGCTGGGTGTGTTTCTGCCGGCGCTCGTGCTGCTATAGTTTCAATTTCTTTTTGCTTTAATTTAGCTTTAGCCATTTCAAAACCCCTAACCTAAAGTCTTTCTGCCAGTAGCGTTGCCTGCAATAGTATTGCGATCAGACGACACTTGAGTAGAAGCAAAACCACGCCTTTTATTTTTCTTTGCCGGATCTGTTTCTGTTCCTGTCTCTGTACTGGTTACCGTAGTAGGCGCCGGAGGCGTTTCAACAACTTCTGGCATTCTAATGCTACCGCCGCCAAATACTTTTTTAAAAATTCCCATACTATCACTCCTTAAAATATCGAATAATCTGTATTGCACATCATCTTACGGCCATACCCAGGATCACCAGGCTTCAATCTCGGATAAACAGGCCTTGCAAAAGTCAAAGCAAGGCCATCTGCAAGATCGGGGCTTTTACCTATCTTTTCCTTAATTTCTTCTTTAGGCTGCAAAATGATTTTGCCATGTTTACTAAACTTATACTCTACAATACTAAGCTCGCTTTTTAATTCCGGCATATCAGGTATAGCACCACCAGACTTGAGCCATTCAAGCATCTTAAAATACATCTCGGCACGGATATTTTCAAAACGCTGTTCATGCAGTGCATTGCCCTGAAAGTAGACCTCACTGATATTGTTGTAACCCAACTGCTTAATTCTATCTATAACTCCAGCACCCATGACTCCGGCGTCAATAAAAGTCATATCGGCCTTATATCTGATCATCGCATCAATAACTCTTGCCGCCATATCCATAGTGTCCAGGCCTTTGTAAACTAAAGGCTCATCTACCCACAGTCCCTGTCGCTTAAAAATAGTAGATCTGTCATCACCATATCTGGCTACATCAACACCAAGAATAACTGGAGCACCCTGCACATCTTTTTCTGTAAGCAGTCTGTGTGCTGCCGCCGTAACCAAATCAATAGGAATAACAACATTACTAGCCGATGCAGTAAAATCACAATAAAGCTCCTGACGTATTTCTATATCCGTCATATCTTCCATCATAGATTTAAGTTCTGCTTCGTCCAGTACACCGCTTTCATCAGCTCTATAAAGACAGGTAAACCATTCTTCGCTGCGTTGAGCTCTTTGGTAGATGTCATAAAACTGATTCTGTCCTTTAGGCGTTCCGATGAAATATGCGAACCCCTTACGATCAGCTAATGCCGGCCGTATTACTTCGCCCCATAATTCAGGCTTTATTTGAGCGTATTCATCAAGGACAACGCCGTCCCAGTAAGTACCGCGAAGGGCATCAGGCTTATCTGCGCCTATAATATATATCCTTGCCCCAACAGCATTTTTATGCTTCGACGGCAGTTCTATAAACAGATCGCTTTCATTAACCTTTCTTCCTGGAATTGCGCTTGTGTAATACTTCAAATAGTTCCAGGCAATCATCTTTGCTTGGTTCCTAAACGGTGCCACGTATGCGAACTGAGGACTTATAAGCGTATTCTTAATAGCGCTCTTACTCAATTCGTTTATCATCCCTACGGTCTTGCCATAACGTCTGTGCGCTACTATAACAGCGAAACGGTATTTATCAAGCGCAGGATGGATTATATCTTTCCAAAGAGGTCTTGGCTTGTATGGTATCGTTATTACTTTCAACCGTCATCACCAGCCCAGCGAAATGTTATAGGTTCTCCATCTTTACCGCTGACCTCACGTTTTTCAACAAACGCTGCTATTGATTTTCCGTATAGCTCAGATGCTTTAAGCCTATTATTCATACGCTCTTCTTTATCGTCTATCACTTCTAGCCAGAACTTCCTTAATTTGCTAAGTTCATCTATAATATCCTTCTGTTCATCTGCAATTTTTTCTTCAGTAACAGTTTGAAGCTCTGCTACCCTGTCAACAATGTGCGCCTTTGTTAACAGCCTTGACGCAGCCTGCCTAGCACTTTTCGCTGAATATCCTGCATCTATGGCTGCCTGCTCTTGCGTTTTACCACCTACAGCCATAAGCCGACAAAACTTCTCCTGCCTTGGATCTTTTAATGCAGCCATATCTCCTTCACCACCTTTGCAAATACAAAAGCACCTAACCGAAGTTAAGTGCCTTTGTATTAAGTTATATGCTAAATTTTGATGTATATTACCGTGTTTTCCCTGGCTTTTGCCTGTAAATTATTTATGTAGATTAAACAACTATTTACTACACCACACCACACTTGCCGCCCACGTTACCCCTATCACAAGATCAACTGGCCGTGCTGTTACATAGCCGTCTATAGCTTTTTCTACAGCCTGCCAATATATCTCTATCAAGGTTAGGGCTACTAAAAACATTAGTGTTTGCTTTAACATGTTAGTACCTCAATTAAATAAGCCGCTGTATTACCCCAACGGCAGGGCAGCAGCTGGAAGATTACCTGTCCAGCACACGCGCCTTTAAGCGTGGATAGGTGTTCCCCATCTATGCCAAACTACCCGTGGCAGGACTTGAACCTGCGACAAATGATTAAAAGTCAATCGCTCTTGCCATCTGAGCTACACGGGCAATGTCCAAGCGCTAAGCCTGAACGTTTCAGCAAGCTTGTTGTAAGCCTACTTACTTATAATACTATTTTAACTCATCAGAACAGGTAATTTGTCGGATACATTTTTAATTCTCAATAATTTTTTTTCGAGTGCTAAAACGACAGCATCGTTTAAAAACTCTTCGCGAAGCTCGTAGTAAGTATCTCTATTCATACCTTTTAGTCCAGCAATTACTCCTGGCGACTTATTATATTCATAACGCTGGGACATAACATCTCCTGCTGCTTGTTTCTCATGAACCTTATACGTCTCAGCTATTACTTCAAGCCATGCTTCAGGATTTATTACTATAGTTTGATAAGGACCTTGTCCCCACGAAATCATCTTGATCGGTTCAATATTCTTTAGTGCAGATGTTTCTGTTGGATTACTGATAAAAGCATGACCTCCACCCCCAGTATGCCCTTTCTTTGCAGTACGCTGCTCTCTTTCATCATCAACAGCTTTCTGAATATATTTCCTATTCAAAAAATACCACTCTGTATGCTTTCGTAACAGTTCTATTAGCATATCAGTCTCCTTCTAGCTTTGCTTTCTAAATCGCCTAAATAATGCTCCAAAAGGATTCATACTGTCTTCTACGAGTTGGTTCAAAATAGCCTCCTCAAACTCTCCGTGTTTATGCTCTTGTTCGCCCACAACAACCCAATATTCTTGCACCCATTCTCTCGTACCGTCTGCACTTTCAAGCAAATATAAGATACCTTTAGAATCTAATTTAACACCAAGTACTTTACGTTCTCCCTTAGGCAAATGTACATTATCACCTATATTAAACTTGCTTTCTATTGTTAATAACATTTGTATCGCCCTTCTTATCTGATAGATTTATTGTAAAAATACTGAACCTTCTTAAAGCTAATATAAACAAAAACGTTAATATCCAATGTTCATATACAAATTCAAATATCCATTTTATTAGATCAGGATAATTCATGTCTTCACTCCTTAATCATCACATATAGCTTGACCGTCCATAATAGCCCCACAGTTATAACAATAATGCTGTTCAGTAATATCCAACCCGCCACCAAATACATCTGTTGCGGCATATGCGTTGCAATTAGAACAGTAGTAAGCACCGCCCCCTTCCCAATGCCCATGCTTACGTTCTTCTACAGCAGGGGCTTTATCTATTAAACCTTGAAAAACGTTTAACGCATGAGCAAAACGAAAATCAGCCTTTGCATAAGCGTTTAACACTTCATTTGTTAGTTCCATACTTAAAGCATTTTTATCTATCAATTCCATATTATTCACCGTCCATTTTTGCGCCGCAGTTCGGGCAGTATTTTTTTACCTCACAAATAGATTCTGAAACATAATGACACTCAGAACACTCAACATGCCATGCTTTTTTAGTAATCCAATGCCCATGCTTGCGTTCTTCTACTGTAGGGGTTTCGTCTATTAAAAATTGAATAGTAGTGATTGCTGCCATTAAGCCGAAGCGCAACTCTTTCCGCCGACGCAGGGCGTCTGCATCTATTAGTCTCATAATCTATTCACCTACTATTTTTTATTTTTATATCATAAGTATTATTAACTATGTCCATATTATGATCATCATCCATGTATGCTTCTTCTATAACATCCTTAATTTCGTCCTCTGTAGCGTCATTTTCTACGTCTAGTTTGATCTCATACTCATTTTTTTCAATAACTGTTGCTATTACTGTTTTCATAATCTATTCACCGTCCTGTCTTTTTTTCATTGCTGCAAAGCCTAAATTCCATTCACTCGGAATAATTCGCTGTGTAAAAACGCAATACTTATTATTTACATCACCAAAGCAACATTTTTCGCAGGTTCTTCCAGCGCAATAATTTCTTATGATAATAGCCGCTTCTATGGCATCTGTATTTTTTTCTGATAAATCCTCTCTCAAATCTATAGAACTCCTTTCCGGTGGCGGTGATGGCGGTTTTTTAGGATCTAATTTAAAAATGTAGTGCATACATCTCACCGTCCTTTTTTATCCCCACAACTTTTTGGCTATTTCAACTTTTATTTTTAGCTCTTTAACATCTTTATTGGCATAAGCCAAGGAGTATGAATGGCTTCTTGGTATACTTCCGTCTTTCAATCCTTTATGATATTCAACAGCTTTTTCAAGTCTAGCTGAGAAATACTCTAGGCTTTCGGGCATTGCTAACGTTATTTCTTTTGTTTTGGTTTCCCAGTACTCAGCTTTGCTCTTTTGTTCAGCTGCCTTATCTGCAAGTTCTACAGCCTTTTCACACCGTTTCCAGTTCCTTTCAATTAAGGCACGATGTCGTTTTTCACTGTGATGTCCAACTTTTATTGGTTCCCCCAATGATAAAAATTCTTTACCTTCCTCTGCCGCTCTCCACTTATCATTGCTTTTCACTTGATTTTTTAGGGCAGCGTTGTTGTATCTTTCCGCCTTGCGTTCTGCGTAACTTTGCTCATCAGTTCGGACAATAGAATAAAAATATTTATCATCTTTTTGTAACACCAAGTTATAAACTTCGCATTCAACTTCTTTTCCGTATTTCGTCTCAAGCTGAATAATGTCACCTTTTTCATACTCTTCTTCGCATTCCGCCACCCATACATTTGGACAGTATTTCTTAAATTTATTCATATCGTCTTATCGTCCTCTCAATCTCATCAACTGCTTATATTAAAAGGCCGCCCCCTACGGGCTAATCACCTCCGCAGGGGTATACTTCCCTTTATGCTTGTATATAGTTAGTATGCGCGGCCGTTTTAACTTATCGCCAGATCTGCCACTCTACAGTAACCTCTGCCAACGCACAGCCGAGCTGCCATAAAAATCCAGCGGCAAAGATAAATAATAATGTGTATACTGTTTCACGCTTAGTCATTGTGCTTCAGTCCCTTCATGACTTATACTAATATCTTCCAAAGATCTCAAATTCTTGAAGTTTTGAATTGTCTCCCGTGCCTTCACGGCCCGTGTATCATCGGACCACATCAAGCAGCTCGGGCAAATATGCACCTCAAAATATCGACCTCTGTTTACGTGACTACCCGCCGTTGTATTCTTATGGCATATGTCGCAATTCATAATCTCACCTCAAAACGGTTCTGACTTATTAGTGTTCAGCTTGTCAAAATATTCTTCGCCTAAAATCTGTAGTTCTGCCATATCTGCAGCAAGGTTATACATTTTTGCGTGCTTATTATTTCCATGTGTATCGGTAACCTTAGCTCTAAATTCGGCAATAGTCCCTAAGAAACAACCACAAGACACTGTTATACCTTTGTCTTTATTTTTGAAAAATGTCGTAAAACTAAATCTACTACCAATGCGACCGATCAATAAATAGTCAGCGTTGCCGTACACCCTAGCGTTGCCGCACACCTCAGCGTCGCCGTACACCCTAGCGTTGCCGCACACCTCAGCGTCGCCGTACACCCAAGCGTTGCCGTCATGCGCTAAGTTATCTTCTTTTTCTATGTATCCGCCAAGTTCACCAGCTTCAACACTTCCAAAGCTAATTAAAGCCTTAATCCTAAATAATTTCTTGCCCCATTTTTCTATAAACTCTGCTGTCAACTCATACTTTTTCATAGTTACCGCTCCTTTAAACTTTAGCTAATTCACCTTGACGACGGGTTGACCGTTTTGGTACTACATCAGGCACTAACGGATGATATTTATAACACCGCTCACGATCAGCAACCACATAAGTAAATCCGCTTTCTTTGTCTACTCTCAAAAACGGTTGATGTCCGCTGTATGGGCAATCAACAGTGTTAATACATTCAGCGCATTTTCGTTCGACGTCTGCGATAAAGCTGATATCGTTGCAATTACGCTTTATAAAGCTATCGTCAGCATCAGGGAAAATCCTCTTTGCTGCAGCTCTAACTTTCTCGCTTATTGGCTGCCGTAGTTCGCCAAATGTTTTTCCTGATGCAAGATCAGCAAACAACTTTTTAACAAACTCATTTGCCGCTTTAGAATTACGCTCAATAGCCTTCTTCTCTGCACCAATTTTATTTTGTCGTAGGATTGATAAAGTATTATTAATATCTGCCCATGTTGGCCAATATTTATTATTATCAGCGATATAATCAACAGTATCGCCCCACATCTCAATGTCTGTGTATTTATAACGCTCCAGGGTTTGCCTTTCGATAGTTTTTTTTGCATCTTCGCTTCCCCAGTTTGGCTTTAATCCCGCCGCCTGCCACACTTCATACGCTGCCGTTATCTCTCTAAGTTCCAACATACGGCATATCCCTCACTTCCTCCCAGTCCAGCCCCATAAAACAAGCCAGTCTGTATTTTCTTTTCTCTGGAGGTATCGCTGCCCAGCGCTCCTTATTTTTTGCAATCCATTCGTCTTTCTCCTGTGCTTCCCTGTCAGCAGCTTGCACTGCTTCAGACAATTTGATTTCATCCGTCCAGCGTTCATCCTGCAAAAAAGTATCAGGATCAGGTATGTACCTTCCGTTCTCCTCCTGCCACTGATTAGTTTTTTTGTATCGCTCAACAGCAGCATTAATCAATGCATACTGTTCTTCAGAGTGTACACGCATATTCATCCATGCTATTCTTGCAACAGGCTTTTTCCTTTTTGACGGATATAATTCCCAAAATAATTCAAAACCTTTTTCTTTTTCGTTAACCTCTAATCTATTTTTGGTTTGCTCGCGCGCGTGCGCGTTATTATTATTATCATTGTTTATCATTGTTATATTATTATCATTATTGTTAGATGTTAGCTGACTGTTAGGTTGTCTGTTAGGTGTCTGTTGACCGTCTGTTAGCTGACTGTTAGGTTGTCTGTTATCGACTTCCCTTTTTCCTTGATAAACCTGCCAGTTTACTATAGTTATCAGCCTTCCAGTCTTTGTTGATTGGTCTGTTAAAAAATTCATATTTTCAAACTTTTTTAACGCAGTCCTTACATTTTGGACTGTTAGTCCATTTCCGCAAGCTTTTACGATATTAGGCAAGCTGGTTATAAATTGTCCCGGTTGGCAAATAAATTCTTCTCCCTGCCAATACCACTTTTTTTCACTGTGATTTGCCATTAAAAGCAGAGTGATTAAAATTACCTTTTGCTCAACTGTCGTAACCTGCCAAATCGGACTATCTAACAATTTTCGATGTAAAGCAATAAACCCAGTATTCATAGCACTTTACTCCTGATGGTCATATTTTGTAGATAAATACGCTTTTACCTTTTGCCCAATTACAACGCCCTCGGCGGCATTGTGGCGCAGGTAATGGCATTTATTACAAAGCATTGCCATATCTTCCAATCTATCCTGTCCGCCTTGTGACTTTAGTGGCTCATGGTGTGGCTTAACTCCAGGCTCAACAAAGCTATTGCAGTTTACACACAAACAATCATCACGCCGATATACTTCCTCGCAGAGTTTTTTAAGCGCTTTACCCTTAAGTCTTATCCTCTTTATTTTTGGAATCATCTTTAACGCCCCACTCCTTGATCAGCTCATCTAATTCTTCCTGCGGCCTTGTTTCTACACCAATATCTTTTGCCATAGATACCAAACAATCTATAAAACGGCTCATCTCTTTCTTGTCATAAGCACTGCTACCGTAATATACCCTTACATTGCTATAGTCTTTAATGTTCTGACATTCACCAAGCAATTCAGCTATCCAGCCAACACCATTGCTTTGCCAAATTTCAATAGTTCTGTTTACAGCGTCAGTTGGCACTGGCCATATTCTGCCGTAACCACATTCCCTGATTGCCTTCCTGTAAACATCTTCCTTGCTGTGAAAGCTCTCTTCTGACAGCTTTTCTGCTATCCTTTGGCATAATACCCAAGCGTATTTATTAGCGTCGTTAGAACGCCCTTTGCGCCATTGCTTGACCTCTACAACATACTGCTTTTCAGGATCGATTTTATTGATTTCTTCTTCCTCTGATAAAGGGACAGGTACTACTAAATTTATGTATCCCATCCCTTTTAACGTCTGTAAACCTTTAACTGTTAGCTTCATTTTGCGCCCACTTACTTTGCGTTAATCTTCATCTTCGGCATTTTCGCCATATTCTTTTTTTAATTCCTCGAAATATTGATTTTTAAATTTTTCCAGCTGGCGCTTTGCCTCGTACGTTGCCGAGTTCGCCCTGTCGATATCATATTTTTTTGTAGCCACTTCCTGCACCAATTTTCGATATTCGCTTAATGTAATTGTTACAGTGACTTCATTTTCAGCGATATAATTATCAGTACTGTCATGATAACTTTCAACTTTTTTCCCATATACTTGTTCCATTTTTAATTCCTCTTTTCAAAATTTATTTAACTGATGAATCCCTAAACCTTCCAACTTCATTTTGCTACTGCCTTTTGACAGTTCATACAAAGAGGCCTGCCAAATTTCTGCACGCTGTAATCGTGAACTCTTTGACTGATTTCAACTGTACATTCTTGACACATCAAAAATTGTGGTCCAGTATTTTCGTCAGGAAACGCAGGCTTAGTTTGGTTTATAGGTGTAGGCAGTTCTGCTTTATTTGATGTTTTAGTGGTTGATGGTTCAACAGATTGCCGTTCTTCTCGAACGCTATATTTACCATCGCAAAACCCCCTGTACACATCTGCTGCAACGCCAATGTTTTTCATAGCGTTACCAAGTGCGTCAGTAAGACACATCTTAAAGGCTTCATCATTTGCTGTAAGTCCAGTTTTATATTTTTGAACAATGAAGTCGCCTCCACAACCAATGATAGGCTCGCTCCAACTATCACCGTTTTTGATAAACAAAGCTACCGTCATATACAGTAATATTTGCTTATCCTCTAATGGATATATAGTCTTATCTAAAATTTCAAATTTCCATCCAATACCACACAATCCAAACTGAGCAGTAATAGCTTCAATCTTCCATTGTGGGTTTATATCACTTTTTCCCCTTAGATTACCTGCTTGGATTGTTTTCAAAGCATCTGTAGGCGGGGTTGCTAAGTTTGTATATATATCAATCATGTCCTCCACCTCACTTTATCTGCACATTCTGATGCTCTACTACCTGTGCCCCATCAATCTTACTGCCAGCTTTGATCGCAGCCTTGATAGCCGCTTTGTCAGGTGATGTTGATGTAACAACTCTCAAAAATTCTGTCGGCAGCTTCTCCTTATCGGTAATTTCCACTGTCTCACTTTTTTTGTAGCTGACTGCGCCTTTGGGAGTCTCAAATTTTTCACCCTTTAAAGCGTAGGCTACATAACCTTTTAACCACTCCGCCTTATTTTTTAAGGTAGCTTTTCTTTCCGTCAGCCTTTTAATTTCTTCTTCAATGGCTGCTGTTTCTGCCATTTTGTTTTTGTAAACCACAAGGCAGCCTTCAATCTTTTCTACTCTATCAATCTTCAACTGATCTATATCCTCGGCAGTCAATATTTCACCTGTTTCAGTATCTACCATTCTTTCAGTATCAAGTTCTAGCAACCGCTCTAATTGTTGATTAATTTCATAAAGTTTCATATTTACACGCCCCAATCTTCAATTTTATTTTCAATCGTATTTGCACTGTTTTTAATCCATTTCAGCAAAACATTTACTTTAGCTTCGCTTCCGTCCAAATCATCTGTGTTATTCAGATTTTCCTGCATTGCATCTAATTCATATCTAATCGAATATACTAAATCATCAAAATTATCCATGCTTGCAATCCTCCAATTCTTTTGCTAAAATGAAGGTGGACGCTAAACTTCGTAAAATTTACATGTCCACCCTGAGCTATCGAAGCTGCTACTTCGGTAGCTCTTTTTCTTTTGCTTTATCATAATCACTCCTCCTAAACTAAATCAGATACTTCACAGTTCATTGCTGCTGCAATTTTCCTGAGTGTGGATAATTTAACATCCGTCTTGTTATCTTCAATTTCACACAAAGACTTGTACCATATACCACTATCTTTAGAGACCTTATACCTGGACAATCCTTTCGATATTCTTACTTTTTTCACATTGTTCACACTATCACCCCAATTAAAATTTGCTAATAAAAGTTAATTTTGATACACTATATATGTGCTATAGAACATATATTTATACTATATATAGTTCTTTATTCACCTTGAGAATATTGGACAGAATGGAGGTGATATTATGGCTAAAATTATTACTTACGACTTACGTAAACCTGGCACAAATTACGATGGTCTTATTGCTCGTATCAAACAATATACCCATTGTAAATTGACAGAATCTTGCTGGTTAGTTTCTACAACTTGGACTACAGCACAAATTCGCGATGACTTAAAAAGATTTCTTGATGTAAACGACAGACTATTTGTTGCCGAACTTTCTGGAAACGCAGCGTGGACTGGTCCGATGCTCAGCACAACAGAATCCATCAAAAAAATATTGAAATCATAATGGTTGTAAACCACTTACCGGTTTGCCAAATTGGCAGGCCGGTTTTTTATTGTCAGTCTCTCCGCAGCACCCTTCTGACAAACCATATTTCCCGCTACAAACCTGATTTTGTAAATCCTCTGCCAGTCTTTCTAAAACATCACCAGCTTCATTTATCGTTAATTCATTCGCAGAAGCAAAGTAAAAAAAACATTCTCTCAAGCTTTGATAATCATCCGGTGCTACTTTGTTATTAAACATAAACTATTCCTCCTTCGCTCATCTCAACACCCCTACAGTCACTACAGCAGCCATAATAGCAATGTATGTTCCGACAAATATTGCAGTAGTTGCTACGGTAAAATCTCTAATCATAAGCCTGCCACCTGCCCCATAGCGTAGCCTATGTCATATATCAGCTTAACTACTGTTGCTATAGATAAAGCGGTTAAAGCCCATACACAAGGCTGCTCCTTAATACTCTCTTTCATCACTACTGCTGTTCCTGCTACTTTGATTAGTGCTTTCATCTGCTCTGCCTCATTTCTACTATTTCAGTTTCTTTTTTCATCTGCCTAACTATCTTTTGAACAGCGTCAGCTGTTACTCCTGACACTTTCAACAGACATTCTTGCAGTTCTGCTATTTCAGCGTTAGCGTTATCTAAGGCTTTTTGTAGCTGCATTACCTCTAATCGCTCTCGATTAGAAAGTTTCGGCTTACCGTACTGATCGGCATATCTCGTAACATCTGATACACGATACCGACCACGTACTACTGTTTTAATACCTGCACTAGCAAGCCATTCTTTTACTGTCCTTGCACTAACGCCCCACGCCTCAGACAGCTCTCTTATTCCAACGTGTGGACATTCTACAATCATTGTTCTTCACTCCTATCTTGGTTTGTAAGTGAAAGTGTAACTAGCATCACAGTGACTCTTTACTTCCCATAAAATCATCTCAATCTCTTTCATGTTTTTGCCGTTAAGAAGTTTCAGAATATCGCCTGCTACCGCCTTAATTTCTTTTTGTTTTTTAGTTATGTCACAGCTTTTCATGTCTTCCATTGTTACGTCATCCTCCTTAATAATCTTTGTGCTATAATTTAATTGAGCCCCAGAAAGAGAGGTCACATGCTTATCTCATTGTTTGGTAGAATTGGCTATTCAGAGCAAGAAATAATTAATCGAATATTTGAATTAGGAGAAATAACTCCCGAGAATATTGCAAAAATTATCGTTGAAAATAATGCTAAAATAGCAGTTGAGCTCAATTCAAAAATAGAAGCTAATATGAAAGAGTTACAGTCTTTGCTCAAATTATCCTAATAAAGAATTATTGGGGCTCAATCTCTATATCAATACCAAAATCATCAGTCTTTACTTTATCCATATGAAAATGTATTTTCTTGGTTCCATCAATTGCTGAATGTATCGCTATATTGCAGTCTCCGTCATGGTATTGAGATATCTCATTATTATCATTTATAACCTTTAGATTCCCTTTCCAAACTCCTTTTGTCCGAATTAGTAATTTACTCACCGGTATATCCTCCTTAACATACTTTTCTTCAAACTCTTTAGAACTTAAATTCTTTACCACTTCGACAAACTTTGCCAAAGCTTCATCTTTCTTGTTCATGGTATATCCCTCTTTCAAAGTTGATATACCAGTCGAAGCGTGTTATAATGTTCTCGTCAGCTTCGGCTGGTGCAAGAAACACTCGCTATACTTTCCACGGTGCGGCGGGTGTTTCTTTTTTATTAGGACTATTTAAATAACCCCAGTATTTGCATCAAAATTAAAACAATATTAACGCCTGTCAAAATTTTAGCCAGTTGGATATATCTACTGGCTTTTTTTAATCTATCCGAATAACGTTCTTCTAACATTAATCTGCCTCCATGTCTTAACAATTCCTAACATTGTTACGCCCCTTTTTCACCGCTTAAAGCGATGTTTTGTTTCAAAAAAATAAAATCACTCAGTTCACAATTATAAATTTTGCTCATTTTTATGGCTAAATCAACTCTTGGTGACATTTCATACGATTCATATTTCTGCAAGCTGCGTCGCGATATCCCAAGCAACGATGCGGCTTTTTCCTGTGTCATTCCAGAGTTAACTCGTGCTGCCTCTAAAGTAACTTTCATTATTATTCTCCTTTCGTTTTTTCTTATTATACCACCGCTTAAAGCGTTCGTCAACGCTTTAAGCGTATTTTTTTACACTTTTCGCTTGCTTAAGTTAAGGCTTATCGCTATAATGAAACTGAGGTGATTGTATGGTCAGCGATGAAATGCGCAAAAAATTTAAAACTAATCTCAAAAAAATTATGGCTCTAAAAGGCAAAAATCAAAGCGATATAGTAAAAGCATTAAACTTTAAACAATCTACAGTATCTGACTGGTTAAATGGGAAGAAATATCCCCGTATGGATAAAGTACAAATGCTAGCCAATTACTTAAACGTGGATATAATAGAATTAGTTGACAATCAATCAAATGATTCTATTACTTTTACCAATACAGAAAAAGCACTTATAAAAAACTACCGCCAATTAAACGAACAAAACCAGCAAGCAGTAACAACTATGATTAATTCTCTTTTGGCTGTAGAAAATTCTACCTTTGAAAAAGACGCAGTAAGTTGAGGATATTAAAATGATATTTTTTATAAGCGGTTTTAGAAAGAAGGTATTTCTAATGTCGAAACTTATTCTTTTAATTTTCATTTTATTGTTATCAATAAATTCTGCTACATTAGCTTTTCCAAATGAGCCAACATCATTTCGAGGCTTAAGTTGGGGTGCATCTATAGAAGAATTGAAAGAAAAATATCCTAACAGTTATGAAATTAAAGATGATAGAGTAAATACTTTAATCAAACAGATCGATGGTACAACATTGATTTCATACGGTACTTACTTAGAAAATGATTCTATAAGCAATATCCCTATTGTAGCACCAATAGAATATACCTTTTGGAATAATCAATTAGAAAGTGTACATATTAACATTAGTGGCGATTCTGTAGCTATATCATCATATAACGAGAAAAAAATGCTTGCTGCTTTAGAAGATTTATATGGAGAATGGTCTTCAAAGTTTGAGGAACCATTTACAGATGAACCATTTACACGTATGTATTTTTGGGAAGGCCCTGTTTGTAAGATTATGTTTTTTTCTAATTACCATGATAAAGGCAAATATGATTCTAATGTTTTTTTATGGTTATCCTCTCAAAAAATATCCTCTGAGCGTTTAGCTCAGGCTCAAAAAACACGCAGATCTCAAGCCAAACAAGGCTGGTAGAAATAATTACCATAAGTACACGGACATTTTTGTCCAACTGTAAGGAGGTAGCAATGGAGTACAATTTTACTTATAGAGAGAAAGACAAAGGCTTCCAGGTCATACTCTCCTATAAGGATAATGTAGGACGCTGGAAGCAAAAATCTAAGCAAGGATTTAAGACTAAGCGAGAAGCTAAGAATGCCGGCGATAAGTTATTAGAAGAAGTTAAAGCAAATGCTCCAGTATATATAGACAATAGTACCGCTAATATAACCTTCGGCGAATTTGCTGCAATATTTCTTAACGATACAAGAAGGAGCATAGCCTACAACACAATACTCGGATACCAGCATGCGCTCAAAGCTTTTTCAGAACTAAAAGATATGCGTCTGGTAGACATAACGCATAGCGACATACTATCAATATTTAACTCTCTACCGGTGAAAGCAAACACCGCCAACTTGTATCTCGTGAAACTAAAAACTATCTTTAAACGAGCGGTATCTCCATACGAGCTCATAACCAAAGACCCTACAGCAGGGATACAGCCGTTAAAAATAAAAGGGCAAAGAAAAATAAACGCCCTTTCCAAAGAACGTTTAGAAGCGATTCTGGCGCGTTTAAAAACCAAGAACTATACTTTATATACGGCGTGCTGTATCGCCGCTTTTGCGGGACTTAGGGTTGGCGAGATAGCAGCCTTAAAATGGTCTGACATTGATTTTAATGCCGGCACATTAAAAGTCGAGCGGCAAATGGTTGCTACAAATAAAAACGTTATGGCTCTACAAGAATTAAAAAGCAACAACTCTTATCGAACTGTTCCTATACCTTTACGACTACAGACAGTTTTAGCAGAATACAAAAATAAATATCCTCGTCACATCAGCGATATGGTATTTTGGAATGCTACATATCACTCTATAAAAAGAGTTTCCCAATATACAAAAGGTGATATAAGTATTCATGACTTTAGACACACTTATGCTACAACACTACTTAGCAGCGGCTTCGACATTAAAACGGTAGCAGCATTGCTGGGAGATACAGTAGAAACAGTTTTAAAGGCATATGTACACTACACTGACGAAATGAGAGAAAATGCGCAAAAGCGTCTCTCGAATTTTTTTTAGAAAAATTTTGACGAATTTTTGACGAATTTATACAAACATCAGTAAATAAGCCACTCTTTAGCGATTATAATATTTTATCATATAGTATACACTATTTAAATGATAATCGCTAGTATAAACATTATAAATGAGGGAGAATATGAATGAGCAAAGCAATAGGAATCGTAGCAGAATATAATCCTTTCCACAACGGCCACGCCCATCATCTGCGCGAAGCAAAGCGGATAGCCGGCAACAGGCCTGTCATTGCCGCTATGAGCGGCAGCCTTGTACAGCGCGGCTTGCCTGCCCTGACTGACAAATGGACCCGTGCCAGAATGGCCGTTTTAGGCGGCGTTGACCTTGTTTTAGAGCTGCCGACAGTTTTCACCTGCCGCAGTGCGGAATTTTTTGCTGCAGGAGCTGTAAAATTACTGGCTGCTACCGGGATGGTATCGCATCTTGCTTTTGGTGCGGAAGCAGCCAATTCGCAGCAGCTGATGCTCACCGCAGAATTTTTGAACGAGCCTGTTTTTCAGGACGCACTGCATCATTATCTGGATGAAGGGCACAGTTATGCCAAGTCTTTAGAGCTTACGCTGGCGGAAGACCCTTCCATGCTGACGATTGCTGAACATCCTAACAATATCCTGGCTTTAGAATATTGCCGCCAGCTTCTGCACGGCGGTTACGAGATCGAACCTGTCGTCGTTAAACGCCGCGGCAGCGGCTATAAAGATAAAACCATCAACGGGCCTATTGCCGGCGCAACAGCCATTCGTGAGCATTATCGCGGCTATGGCATCGATGAAGCGCTGCTCAGCACAGTTCCGGCAACTACAGCCCAGCTGCTGCGTGAGGCAGATCTTCAGCACCGAATGGATATCAGTGATAAAATTCTGAACCATCTGCTTTTATACAAGCTGCGTTCTTTGACACCGGCCCAAATAGCCGCAGCCTGCCAATGCAGCGAAGGATTGGAAAACCGTCTGGCAGAAGCTGCTTCCTGCACTACATTCCAAGACGTAGTCAGCGCCACAGTTACCAAACGTTATCCCGCTTCACGTGTCAGAAGACTTCTGATGCAGCTTTTACTGCAGCAGTATCGCGCTATGTTCGATAATGCCAAAGACCCAGCTTACATCCGTGTTCTGGCCTTTAACGACCGCGGCCGCGAACTGTTGAAAGAAATGCAGGATTCTGCTCAGCTGCCTGTAATTATCAAACTGGGCCGCAACGTCTTGGAAAAATACGGAGAGAAAGTCGAGCAGCAGCTTTCCGTTGATATTGCGGCAACTAATCTGCTGACACTTTTGCAAAAGAACCACCAACCACAATATAACAACGATTATACTGTCTCTCCGATCTATATTCAAAAATAATAAAGCAACAAAACAAAAAGCCTTCCGCTTGAGCGGAAGGCTTACTTTTTTTTCAAAAGCTTATTCTTCGTCTTCTTCCTCTTCCATCGCCAGAAGTTCCATATCACGCTGAGGGCGTGAAGACATAACGCTTTCACGTTCAGCATTAACGGAAGCGCGGTTATCGTTTACAGCCTGTAAAGCGGACTGCAGACTACCGCTCAAATAGCCAAGCATATCATCGGCATATTGCAGCACATCGTGTTTTACACGCTCAACATAAGCATCAGCTTCGTCTTTCATTTCCTGCTGATTACGCAAAGCAGTACTCTTTACATCTTCAGCAAAGGCTTCTGCCTGTTTGGAAATTTCTTCCTGACGCATTAGTCTTTCAGATTCGGATTTTGCCAATTCTAAAATACGGTCAGCTTCGGTTTTAGCCTGCAAAACAATATTGTCAGCTTCTTCATGAGCTTTGGTGACGATTGCTTTTTGTTCTTCAAGCAGTCTGGTAGCGCTTTTGACTTCTTTGGGAATCGCTTCCTTCAAATCATCCAGGATACCCGCCAAATCGCTCTCTTCGATAATGATCTTATCAGTAAGAGGTATACGGTTAGCCTCAGAAATAAGGTTATACATTTCATCAAAAATTCTGTCCAAAGTCGCACTTGTACTTCTATCAATCATCATCAAACTCAACCTCTTTCTAATATTATTCTTTGCTTATAACAAGGCTTTTGATCCGATCTTCCACACATTCAGGAACAAGACCATGGATACAACCGCCAAAGGTTGCCAATTCTCTTATTCCAGAGGAACTTAGGAAAGAGTAATTAGCATTAGTCATAATAAAGACTGTTTCTAAGTTATTGTCTATTTTTTTTATGAGCAGAGCGCGCTGAAATTCATATTCAAAATCAGAAAACGCACGTAAGCCCCTTACAATAAAAGGAGCTTTTTCCTGCCTGCAGAATTCATTTAAAAGACCGGAAAAACAGGTTACTCTGGCATTAGGGATATGTTTTGTCGCATCCCTGAGCATTTCTACCCTTTCCTCCATGGTGAACATTGCTTTATCTTTACCCGGATTATGAAAAACGCTGATAATGATCTCGTCAAACATTTGGCTCGCCCGTTCAAAAATATCGAGGTGGCCATTAGTAACCGGGTCAAAACTACCCGGACAGATCGCTCTACGCACTGTTTAACCTCCTAGAAGCTGCAACGCAGTCTGGTCATAAATTCAATTATCTTGTTCCTTATTCGACGTACGTTTCCGTATTCCTGCTATTTTTTTACAAATTTATTTTATTATTTTACAACATTTTATTATACTTTGGCAAATCTTATAAACGAAAGTAAAGTTTCACCATAGGGTTCCTGACGCACAAGCTCAAAGCACGCTGCCAGCACGCCTATTTCATCGTGCTTCGAATGTTCGATGATCAGATAGCCTCCGTCTTCAAGTACTTGAAAGTGTTCCATTTTCTGCAGAACTTTCTGAACCCAGCCTTTATTATAGGGAGGATCGCAGAATGCAAAATCAAATTTTAATCCCTGATGATGCAGATGTTCGATAATATTTACCGCGCTGCCTTTGAGAACCTGAACATCAGCCTCCGCCCGGCATTTAACGATGTTGCTTTGTACCAGACGCAGCGATTCCCGGCTTTCATCGACAAAAGTAACCGCAGCAGCGCCGCGGCTCCACGACTCCAACCCCAGATTACCTGTTCCGGCAAACATATCCAACACACGTGCGCCAATAATTTTAGTGCCAATAATATTAAACAGAGATTCTTTGACCCTGTCAGCCGTGGGACGTACGTCCATATTCTTTGGCACAGTCAATTTCAGCCCCCGTGCCTTTCCCGTAATTATCCGCATTCAAAAAACTCCGTATCTGTAATATAATAAATATAACAAGAACGGCAAAGGAGACAGCCTATGAACAAGAAAAAATTTATTCTGCTCGCATTACTGCTGCTCTGCGCCTATTTTTATGAATTATTCGGCGGTATGCCTGCAACTGTCCCATTTGCGCCTCAGCCTGTAAAAGCCGATACTTCGCTGCTGCTGGCTCCGTTAGACAGCCGCCCTCCCTGCAGCGCTATGGTCAGAAAACTGGGAGCACTGGCTTCTATCAACGTAATTACACCGCCGCAAGAACTTCTTGACAATTATAACACACCTGCTGATAAAGAAAAACTGTTTGCCTGGCTGAAAAATGAAATGCCGCAGCATCCAGCCGCAATTTTATCAGCTGATCTTTTAGTACACGGCAGTCTGCTGGGCTCACGCGTACCTTTAGGAACAATTAACGATGAAGAAAAGTTTTTGACTTTCGTAAACAAACAGCATGCTCTCAACCCACAAATCGATATGGCGTTTTTTTCCGTCATTCCAAGATTGCTGGTCAGCGATCAGCTTATACCGGACAGCTGGTATCAATGGCATCTGATGCGTTATGCAACATTAAAGGATATGGCAGAAACATTCGGCGATCCTTACTTTACCAGGCAGCTGCTGGCGATCGATGCACGCATACCGGATGATGTTAAAACGAAGTACAGCAGTCTGTATGCCGATAACGACAGTTTTAACAAAAAACTGGTCCAGCTGGCACGCGCAGACGGTCTGACTTTGGCTATAGGGCAGGACGACGCCCAGCCATTCGGGCTTCCTAATCGTAATGCTAATCATGCGCTGGCATATATGAAACATGCAGATTTAGGTTCCAGCGGGCTTATTACAAGTGGAGCTGATGAAATATCAGTTTTACTGCTGACCAGATATTATAATAAACTGTATAATTACAAGCCACGCATTTTTGTAGAGTATTCCTCGCCTAAAGTCGCAGCTAAAATCATGCCCTATATGCCCTGTTCTGTTGACGCAAGCATCCGGGACAAAATAAATTTTATCGGCGGTCAGCTTACAGATGATGCTGCTGTCGCCGACTTTATTTTATTCGTACACTGCGGCGACGATGACAATCAGCCTAATAAAGCTATGCTGCAAAAACTTAAAACCCTGCTTATATCAGACCGCCACATTGCGCTGGTTGATCTTACGGCCAACTATACTGAAAACGAACTTTTAATACCTAAGCTTTTGGAGGCTAAAGTACCGCTCAGCAGGCTGGCAGCTTTTTCAGGCTGGAATACTTTAAGTAATTCACTGGGAACCGCGCTTAGTCAAGCAACATTATTTACCGGCCAGCTGCACCGATTACCGCAATCAGAACATCCGTCACTGTATGCCCAAAATCTGAACTTCACAGTTGAACGTTTACTTGATGATTATGCCTATCAGAAATTAATGCATGCACAGTTAACTACATTACTGAAACTGAAAGGCTATAAGCCAACTGATTTGGGAGAAAACAAGTTTTTTGCAGAAACGCTTATTCGTGGCTTTTTACAGCGGCAAAAGATTCAGCTTCTATATGGAGACCTTGGCCGTACACCTTTTTATCGCAATAACGACAGCAATTATTATTTAACGGGTATCGACATCAATGTAAACCTGCCCTGGACACGTATTTTCGAAATCAATCTTGATACAAACTGCAGCTTTGGGGAAAACCACAGGCAGTGAAACAGCTTGCCAACATTTAGTAAATAAATAAAAGCAGAATGTCGGCTTTTTTCTTTGACAAGAGCATGATATCATAATTGATAAACAAGAAGTCACCATTAATAGCTACAACAATATAGCTTAACTTTTGAAATAAAGAAGGGTTTATTTTATGATTTCTCTTTCAAGACTGATCATTTATGTTTTTATATTATGGTTTTGCTATATGGCGTATCTGGTAAAATTCAGATAGCTATTTGAAAAGAAACACTATGGGAATTTTTTTTCACTGCTCCAGCAAAAATCACTTTAAATAATTCCTTTAAAACAAAATAAAAAAGCCGCAGATACGCTCTGCGGCTAACTTTTTAAGTGGTCGGGGCGGCGAGATTCGAACTCACGGCCTCTTGTACCCGAAACAAGCGCGCTACCAAACTGCGCCACGCCCCGACTTAAGTTACATCACTTACTGCAACGTGAATATTATATAAAATAACAAATAGTTTGTCATTTATATTTTTAAAATAAAAAGCTTCCCTGCTGCCAGAGAAGCTTTTCAGACATCAGCCTTGTGTAACTACACGAATATTAGTAACGTTGAATGCTTCTGCGATAGCAGGCAGACATTCGCGTTCGATATTAGTACGGTGCAGCTCATTATCGGCGACCAGCATGATTCTCGGTCCGCTCAAATTGATATTATGCACATTACTGATCAAGCGTTTGAAACTGTCTTCTCCCAAGATCTCTTTCAATTTGGCAAGGCCTTCCATCAGATACGGCTTTTCTTTAGCCATACGCTGTTCCAGCGGAGTAAACGGCACTGTAACTACACGCGCATCTTTAGCCAGTACAAAATTTTCCTCATGCTCGCCTGGTACTACTAAGTCATCTCTCATGGTTTTCCCTCCTTCACTGCCTAATTGTTACAGAATTATTATAAATTATTGACGATTTGCAGTCAAGCCGGCAGGATTATTATAACTTAAAGCGAATATATATAAAATATTTTGAATTTATGATGGGAGTTGTTAATATGTCTTTTTTTGAAGAGTTTAAAAAATTTGCTATGCGCGGAAATGTTATCGATCTGGCAGTCGGCGTTGTTATCGGCGGCGCCTTCGGCAAAATAACATCGTCTTTAGTAGATAATATTATTATGCCCCCTTTGAGTCTCTTATTTGGCAAAGTAGATTTTTCCGGATTATTCATCAGCCTGAACGGACAGCATTACGATACTTTAAAGGCTGCTCAGGATGCACATGCCCCTATTTTAGCCTACGGTCTTTTTATAAATACTATCGTTAATTTCCTGATCATTGCTTTTGCTATTTTTGTACTGATCAAACAAATCAACAGGCTTACGCCTCCGCCGGCTCCGGCTCCAGAACCGCGTTTATGCCCCTTCTGCAAAACTGCAATCGCTGACGATGCGACCCGTTGCCCGCACTGTACTTCGCAATTATAAAAACAATTCATTTTTGTGCATCAAAGGCGCTTCTTTCAGTAAGCGTCTTTTCTTATTTGCGAAACCAGCCCATTCGTTGTATAATGTTTAGAAGATTTGCTTCTTCACTTTATCACGAGGAAGTTTCCAGTAATATTAGGAGGTTATTTCATGTCCGTTTATGACGTATTAAAGGAACGTGGTTTTTTAAAGCAACTCTCCCACGAAGATGAGATCAAAGAGCTGCTGGAAAAGGAAAAAATCACTTTTTATATTGGTTTCGACCCCACAGCCGACAGCCTGCATGTAGGTCATTTTATTGCTTTGATGGTTATGAGCCATATGCAGCATGCCGGACATCGTCCAATCTGTCTTTTAGGAGGCGGGACCGGTATGGTTGGCGACCCCAGCGGCAAAGACGATATGCGTAAAATGCTGACTCCTGAATTTATCTCTCATAACATAGCCTGCTTTAAAAAACAAATGGCACGCTTTATCGATTTTTCTGAAGGCCAGGCTATTATGGTCAACAACGCCGACTGGCTGCTTGAACTGAATTATATCGAACTGCTGCGCGATGTCGGTGTACATTTCTCAGTAAACCGTATGTTAACAGCGGAATGCTTTAAAAAACGTTTGGAAAAAGGCCTGTCTTTCTTCGAATTCAACTATATGATCATGCAGTCTTATGACTTCCTGCAGCTGTTTAAAAAACACGGCTGTATCATGCAGCTCGGCGGTGATGACCAATGGTCCAATATGCTGGCCGGCGTTGAACTGATTCGCCGCAAAGAACAGAAACCAGCATACTGCATGACCTGTAAATTACTTACTACCAGCGATGGACGCAAAATGGGCAAAACAGAAAAAGGAGCCCTGTGGCTCGATCCAGAAAAGACTTCACCATATGATTTCTACCAATACTGGCGTAATATCGACGACAGCGACGTTGAAAACTGCCTGTCACTCCTTACCTTCCTGCCTATGGAAGAAGTACGCCGCTTAAGCTCCCTGCAGGATGCTGAGATCAACGAAGCAAAAAAAGTTCTGGCTTATGAGGTAACAAAGCTGGTACACGGAGAAGCTGAAGCTGAAAAAGCACAACAGGCTGCTGAAGCACTGTTTGGAGGAGGAGGCGCACTTACCGATGTCCCGACTATTGAAATCACTGCTGCTGACACCGAAGGTAAAATAATTGATGTTTTGACCGCAGGTAAAATATTCAGCAGTAAACGTGAAGCCCGGCAAATGATCCAGCAAGGCGGACTTTATATTGGCGAAAATACAGTGTCCGATCCTGAGGCAAGCTTTGCGCCTTCAATGTTTGATGCAGAAAAAAGCCTGCTTATCCGTAAGGGTAAAAAGAAATATTTCCGCCTCATCATCCAGTAATTTAAAGGCTGCCTGAGGGCAGCCTTTACTTAATAGTAGAATTATCAGAATTTTATATCTATTCACGATGGGAGACTTTTTATGAAACAGAACCTGACGTTTTGGGAAATCTTACCAGTAGGGTTGATGCTCTTTTCGTCCTTTTTCGGTGCCGGCAATCTAATCTTTCCACCGGCATTAGGCCAAGCCGCAGGCGACCATTTCTGGTCAGCTGCGATTGGCTTCTGCGTTACCGGCGTAGGTATGCCGCTTTTGGGTATTATTGCTATGGCACTAACTAAAAACGATAACCCCAATGCCCTGGCAGATCCTGTTCATCCGAACTTTGCCAAAATCATAGTTATGCTGGCAGTACTGACGATCGGCCCGTTGTTTGCGATTCCTCGTACAGGTGCGGTGTCTTATGACGTCGGTATCAGACCTTTTGTCCCTGAAGACTACTATACCGCAGGTTTGGCTATTTATTCGCTTTTCTTTTTCATCGTAACCTATGTCTTATCTATAAATCCATCTAAACTGGTAGACTGGCTTGGAAAAGTTTTAACGCCAATGCTGCTATTAAGTCTGGCTGTACTTATCATCAACGTTCTGCTTGCTCCAATGGGTCCTATGCAGCTGGCAACAGGCAGTTATATAAACCTTCCTTTTCTCAGCGGCTTTCAGGATGGTTATAACACAATGGATCTTCTGGCGACGCTTCTCTTCGGCGCAACCGTCATCAATGCCATTAAACTCAAGGGTATCACCGATGACCGTCTGCTGACAAAAATCTGTGTCTACTCCGGTTTGATCGCAGCATTTTTCCTAGCTCTTATTTATGTAGCATTGGCTTATACCGGCGCTACCAGCGTCAGCATTCTTGGAATTTCTCCTAACGGCGGTGTAGCTTTAGCTGATATCGCCAACTATTATCTTGGTGCGGCCGGCAATGTTGTTTTATGTCTAATGATCTTTTTTGCCTGTCTGACCACAAGTATTGGCCTGACAGCTTCTGCAGCCTCTTATTTTACCAAAGTAACACACGAACAGGTCCAATACCAGAGGTTTGTAGTGGCGATCTGTGTTTTCAGCTTTGCTGTTTCCAACGTTGGTCTGACTAATATCATCTCTTTTTCGATACCTATTCTCTGCGCCCTTTATCCGATTATTATTGCTTTAGTTCTGTTGGGAGTAACCTCTAAGCTTTTCCATGGCGATAAACGAGTTTATCGCTGCTGCCTGTTCTTTACAACTATTTTTGCCCTGCTGGATGGACTAAAGGCAGCAGGTATCAAACTTTCAGCCTTAGAAACCATACTTGGCAACACAATCCCCCTTTATGCCGACGGCTTCGGCTGGATCGTACCTTCAGTCTGTGGCGCTTTATTAGGATTGCTTTGGAAACTTCTGGTTCCAGCACAAACTAAATAATCCATTTTCAAATTTATGCGCAGTTTTTTTAACTGCGCATTTTTATTTCACAAATAAAACAGCATCTATCAAGCAGGAAAAGAGTTATAATAAAGAAAAGGAGTGTGATATTATGACACAGACGAACGGCTTTTTTACTACCTCAGACCAGGCGCATCTTTATTATGAAGTTCATGGTAAAGGTCAGCCACTTTTTCTTGTACATGGCTGGCAGTGTTCTTCCAGATTTTGGCAGCACAATATTCCAGAACTTTCCAAGCACTTTCAGGTAATAGTTATGGATAACCGCGGGCACGGCAAATCCTCCAAAGGTCTGCAGGGCCAAATCGTTGCCCGTTACGCACAGGATATCCGCGAACTTTCTGAATTTCTGGGTCTGAAAAATTTTATCCTCATGGGCTGGTCTTTAGGCGGACCTACAGTGCTTTCCTATTGGCAGCAATATAAAACCGACAGCAATCTGATCGGTCTGGGGCTGATAGATATGACGCCATTCCCTTTCAGTCCTGAAGAATGGAACAGTCAGGGTTTGCGCAACTACAATATGGAAGGGTTCAATGCACAGGTCAACCGATTGGTCAACGAACGGGAAGAATATTTTGAATTTTTTGCAAACGCAATTTTTAAAGACGGCAAACGACCAGCCGGCACAGACTGGGTAATTGAAGAATTCCGCAAGCTGCCGCCCTGGCTCTCAGCAGCCATCTACAGCGACTATATTGCAACAGATTTCACTAACGTTCTGCCAACAATAACTGTTCCCACGCTGGTCGTCAACGCCGACGGACCTGTTTTTGCCTGGGGAATCAAGCAGGGCACTTACCTGACGTCTCTAATCCCCAATGGTAAATTTGTAGCTTTTACAGAAAGCGGTCATATGCTCTTTTATGAAGAAGCAGAAAAATTCAATCAAACAGTCAGTGATTTTATCAAAGACTGTCTGCCCCAGAATGTTTAACTAAAAAAACAAAAGGCTCCCGAAAATTCGGGAGCCTTTAACTTTTTAAAATCGGCGTAAGTGCTTCAGCAATGCTGCGCATCCCGCTTTGATCTCCGCATACGTAATTTCAAAATCACCAGTATACCAGGGATCAGCAATGTCACGCGGCAACTCGGTAAAATCCAGCAGACGATGCACCTTTTCCTGCGGGTCACTGCCTATGATCCGCAGAATATTACTGATATTGGCACGATCCATACCCAAAATAAGATCATATTTTTCATAATCTTCTTTGGTAAGCTGCACAGCATATTTACCCGCCGCACTGATATGATCCTGCGCCAGTTTTTTACGTGTTCCCTGATGCACAGGATTACCTATTTCTTCCCTGCTTGTACCTGCCGATGCAATCACAAACCTGTCCGCAAGCCCTTCTTTTTTGATCATGTCCTTCAGCAAAAATTCTGCCATTGGCGAACGACAGATATTACCGTGACAAACAAACATGATACGATGAGTTCGTTCCATAAAACCTCCTCAAGTTCTGCAAAACAATGTAATAAGAACAATATTTTAACGTTGTCATATCAATAGTTTTTGATATGCAAAATTAATGATTATATGCTTAGTAATCTGGCTGCTTTTATTATACTAAAGGCTGATAAAATTAGAAAGAAAAAACTTTATGTTTTATTTATTCTCTCCCCCATGCTCCGTCCCAAACGATACGCCGATAATTTTCTTTATCAGTATCGCCTTCGGTATTAAAGCACAACACCACCGAGTTTTCGTCCAGCTGCAAGGCCTGTTTCAGATCACTTAAGCGCTCGTCGCGCATGGCTTCTGCCACCAGTCCCACGGTCGCCGCACCGCTTTCACCGGCACTGACTCTCGTATCACCCGCCAGCGGATTTCCCAAAATACGCATTCCCTGAGCAGCGGCATAATCAGGACAGCTGATAAAACCATCGCTCAAATTTCCAAGTATTTCCCAAGCAATACTGTTTGGCTCTCCACAGGCCAGTCCAGCCATAATCGTCTCAAGACGGCCTGTTACACTATGCAAGCTACCGTCATTTGCCGCGGCTGTCTGATAAAGGCAATCGGCCCCTTTGGGTTCAACTATAAAAGTCAGTGGGCATGAACTGCCATAAATATCAGCAAAAAATCCCTGTACAGAACCTGCCAAAGAGCCGACCCCGGCCTGCAAAAAGATATGCGTAGGCTTGACCGGCAGCTGCTCATACGCTTCCAAAGCCATTGTCATATAGCCCTGCATGATCCACAGAGGTATCCTTGTATACCCATCCCAAGCTGTATCCTGTACAATGATCCAGCCATTTTTCTGTGCCAGCTCACTGGTATATCGTACTGTATCGTCATAGTTCATATCTGTGATTTCGGCCTGCGCACCTTCGGCACGAATATTGGCCAGACGTTCTGCCGCAGAGCCCTGAGGCATATAAACTATCGCCTGCTGCTTCAATCTGTTGGCTGTCCAGGCAACACCACGCCCATGATTACCGTCAGTAGTTGTAATAAATGTTTTGCTCCCCAACAAACTGCGCACCTCATCTGAGACCAGACGCATATAAGGTAAATCATCTATATCTTCACCTAATTCATTAGCGATATAACTACCAATAGCAAAACTGCCGCCCAGAACTTTAAAAGCATTGAGTCCAAAGCGATAGGATTCATCTTTGACAAAAAGGTTTTTGATACCAAAATGCTGCGCCAGACTGGTAAGTTCTATCAGCGGTGTTGGACTATACTCTTTGAAACTACTGTGAAAACTCCGCACTCGACGTGCCTGCTGCTCAGTAAAAGCTTCCGTTTTCGCTGCAATTTTCCGGTTGCGCTCACGCAGCACCCACTTAAACCTTGCTTTTTCCATAGTTTCCTCCCTGCACATCAGTTAATATTATAAAAAATGCCGCGACAGAAGTTACCATCACGACATTCTCATCATTTAACCAATATCAAATTCTGCCGCTCCGGCAGCCTATAATATGCAAACACAAATAGCGGTATTTATTCACCGAGAAGCCTTTATAATTATGTCGACTTCCTCCGTAAAATTCTGCATTCCTGTTCACCGCAGCACCTTCAGCTTACAGCAAACGATACCTGATCTAGAACATTATGTCGCCGGGTTCATAATCAACGGTCGTTTTGACAAAGGCCAATTCGTTGCAATACGGATATTGCGGGCAATATACACATTCTTTCCAAACCTTCTGCGGGAGCTTTTCTTTCGCCGTTTCGATATAATCACATTTTGCAAAAAATCCCGGCTGATAAGTAAGGGTAAAGAACATCTTCACTCCGCGTTCAATGCCTTCAGCTTCCAGCAGTTCAACCATTTTTCGTCCAATCCCCTGTGTTTTACGTTCAGGATCAACAGCTAAAGAACGAATCTCAGCCAGACGATCCCAAACAAAGTGCAGTGCGCCGCAGCCAATCACATGATTGTTCTCAACGGCCACCACGTAATCGCGCAGATTTTCATAGATGGAATTACGCGAACGCGGCAGCATCAGGCCTTCGGCAGCATAATCATTGAGCAGTTTATGAAGCTTCTCTACATCATCAAAAGTAGCAGAGCGATAAATAACCATGGGCGCACTCCTTTCATTTTGTATTTTCTCAATATTACCATTATTGAGCCGTAAACACAATATATTTTTATAAGCGTTTTTTTAGCAAGTCGGCAGCCGCTGTCAAAGCAATAAGCATAGCCGACGGTCTTGGCGGACAGCCTGGCACAGCTATGTCTACCGGCAATACTTTATCCAATGCACCGACAATAGCATAGGTAGACCCATACGTTCCTCCGCTGGCAGCACAGGCACCACAGGCCATTACCAGCTTCGGTTCTTCCATTGCTTCATAAGTCATTTGCACTGCCTGCGCCAAATTACGTGTTACCACGCCTGTAACCATTATCATATCAGCATGTCGCGGTGAAGCCACAAAAGCAATACCAAAACGATGCAGATCATACAGCGGATTACTCAAAGCACCCATTTCAAAATCGCAGGCATTACAGCTGCCGGCATCCAAATGCCGTACATGCAGTGAACGCCCCAGCTTGGCCCTGATCTCTCGTTCTATGGTCATCTGTACATCTGTCAATATCTCCGGCAAAGTATCAATATCAGTATGCAGCAGCACACCTGCAGCACACGCTTCTACACATTTACCACAAAAAAGGCAGCGTTTATAATCCAATACTGGTTTGCCATCACACAGCGCAACAGCACCAGTCGGGCAAACAGCCGCACATTTTGCACAGCCATTACAGTCAGTTCCACAAGTCAGTTGTCCCCGCATTCTTGGAGCACCGCTGGTCGTTACATCTTCTGTTGTTATCTTATTGGCCAAAATCCCCTGTAACAATTTAAGCATTATTGTTCCTCCCTAACGATCCAGACAGGCATAGCATAATTCAAAGCTTTTATTGATCAGCGGAAAATCCGGAATAATATCTCCCTGCACAGCTATGGTAAGCGCCGGCCAGTTAGGATAGGAAGCTGAACGGATAAATAATCTTTCGATACATCCGTCTGCATCCAGCATCAGCCAATGCAGATTACTGCCACGTGCTGATTCGCTGATCCCCCAGCTGCCAGTCAGAGTTTTATACGCCAGTTCACCGCAATGCAGCTGCGAATCGTCTTGCTGCAACAGCTTCAATGCTTTTCTAATCAAAGCGATCGATTCGGCAACCTCACCCATCCGTACCTGCAGCCTGGCATAGACATCGCCGTCGGTTTTCGTAATTACATTAAAAGGCAATTCGGCATATAAACCATATGGCAGATCCCTGCGGCAATCACAGTCCACACCCGAAGCTCTGGCTCCAACTCCGACCAGCGCCAGGTCAAGCGCTACATTTTTACTGATAATACCAGTAGTTTTAGCACGATTCAAAAATCCGTCCTGCTCGGCAATGATCTGCACAATATCGTTGTATTCATTCTCAACTTTAGTTAAAGCAACTGTTAGTTCAGTGCATAAAGACTCAGTTAAATCATATTTTACACCGCCCGGAACTATCAGGCCACGCAGAAAACGATTGCCGGCTATCGCCTCATTACAGCGCAGCAGTATTTCCTTCAAGCGGCTGCCCATACTGATAACAGGCGCAAATCCGACTCCGGCACACATATTACCTGTATCGCCGATGTGATTATAAAGACGTTCCAACTCTGCAGCTATTGTACGGATAAGCCAGGCTCGTCTGGGTACATTCTGACCGGACAGCTTTTCCAGTGCCTGACAATACGACAAGGTATTGGCCACAGAACAGGCACCGCAAATCCGTTCTACAATCAGCAGTGCTTCCTCTGGAGTTTTACCTTCTACTGCTTTTTCGATTCCCCGATGAGTAAAAAACAACTTGGCATCTAACTGCAGAATAGCTTCACCGGCCTGGCTGAATCGAAAATGCCCCGGTTCAATGATACCTGCATGAATAGGACCGACAGGTACTTCGAACAGCCCATCTCCGTGCGAAACAGCCATTTCATACTTTCGCTCTCCACGCACATCGGCATCAATATCAACACATTTGCGCAGCGGATGAAAATCTTCAGGATAAGTTTCATGCAAAACCAACGGCCGCAGATCCGGATGATCATCCGGTATAAACCCGAACATATCATGCAGTTCACGTTCATACCAGGCAGCAGCCGGTAAAACAGGTGTTAATGCTGGATAATGAAGATCACTGCCTGCATCAAATTCAGCCTTTAAGATATCTATATCATGCTTTTCTTTATTTTCAAACAGACAGTAAACAGCATACCCGCCGCCGAAGCTGGTTTCATCGGCCCCGAACATTGCTGTCAGCGGATGCCTGCCACCGCGTGAATAAATATTAGCAGCCCCCCGCAGACCTTCTGGTTTAACCTTCATCAAAATTGACCGCCTCCTACTATCCGTACCGCCTGAGCCAGCAGTTTTTCCAAATAAGGTATTTCACCGATTCCGGCACCTATGATGACGCTGCCTAAAAGCAGCGCTGCCAGAAACGGCGTATCCGCATGCTCAAGCAAGTCTCCGACAGGCTTTCGTTTAGCTTTATCACACAGCATTCGTAAGGCATGGTACAAAATACCGATCAGTATCCCGGCAAGCAGAACAATGATCACTATACCCAACAGATAGTGCCCGCTTAAAAACAAACTGTATAAAATATAAAATTTACTAAAAAACAAACCCAACGGCGGCATACCTAAAATTCCAATAATACCCAGAAGCCAAAACGTCGCAGTATGAGGTACATCACCGATCATTCCATGAATACGCATCATATTTTTAGTCTGATATTCCTGCACTATAGTACCAGCTATATAGAACAATACAAATTTGATCAGTGCATGATTAAACATATGCACTAAGGTCGCGCCAATAGAAAGCTGGCTGAAAACACCGATACCCGCTATCATCAGACCTATATTTTCCATTGAGGAATAAGCCAGCATACGCTTGATGTCGCGCTGCACTACTACAAACGGTACAGCTACAGCAATGGTCAGTGCCGCAAATGCCAGGCACAGCGTACTGATAAATTCTACACCTACAGTCGGTATCACAACTACTATGTTACGCAGCAATACATAAATAGCGCAGGTACATAAAGCTCCGGATAAAAGGCCGCTGGTCAGAGACGGAGCTTCTGAATAAGCATCAGGCAGCCATGTATGCATCGGAGCCATACCGATTTTAGTACCATAACCAATAAAAATAAATAAAAAAGCCAGCTTTGTCAGCGACGGGTTAAGAAGTTCTGCATGTTCGGTCAGCCACAGCCAGCTCAAAGCCTTTTCAGCCCCAAGTGCCGAAATCTGCGCATAATACAGGATCATTGTTCCCAAAAGTGCCAGACAAATACCAACAGTACAAACCATCACATATTTCCAGGTCGCTTCCAGAGCACTGCGGGTAAATTTAAATGATACCAGAAAAGCAGACACCAACGTTGTCGCCTCGATAGCGACCCACATCAATCCCAGATTTTTTACCATCAGTACCAGAAACATAGTCCAAACAAACATCTGGAACAAAGCATAATAACGGCCAATCAAACCAGGCGTACGGCTAAGATAGCCACGGCTGTGCTCGCGCAGCAGATATGACTTGGAAACCCATGCTGCCGCTACATATAAAGCTGTAATGATCAGTATTACCCAGACATTAAGCGCGTCCAGATAAACATATTCACTGTTAAAAGGCTGTGTTGGCGTAAAACTCTGTGCTAAAAGAATAACTGCAACGCCTACAGCAGCAGCAGTCAAGCGATTAAGCCAGTGCAGCAAACTGCCGCTGCCTAAAACGCCGCTGACAGCTAAAGCCGCACAAACCACCGGCAAAGCAAAAATTATATAAATCAGCTCCAGCATCCCGTCACCCCTTCAGCTTTCTCAACACATTGGTATCTGTCGTCATAAACGACAAACGCAGACGGTTAGTCAGTATTACCAGTACCATGACAGCAATCAGCACGTCCAAAAAGATACCCATTTCTATAACCAGAGGCAGACCTTCCGTCATCGCCATCCCTAAAAGGTAAATGCCATTTTCCATTGTTATCAAGCCTACCATCTGCATAATAGCTCGGCTGCGCATAACGATCAACGTCAGACCAGTCAAAATCATTACGATGGAAAGCGCCAGAATATCGCGACCTTCCACTCCGGGCAGCATTTTATCAACAATAAGATAACTCAGAACCAGAAAAACTGCACTTGCGGCAGTTGAATAATTAACATTGATCTCTGAAATGAGCTCACGCTCATCAGCCAGCTTACTGACAAGCCGCAGCATTGCATAAGGCACTAAAAGGACTTTTACGATAATTGTCAGCAGTCCCGGAGCATAAATATGAATCCCCTCGCCATGCGCAATACCGGAAATAAAGCAGGCAAGAGCAATAACAGCCGATTGAACACTAAGGCAGATGATTGCCCGGCGCAGGTCCATAATACGGGTCTGCAAAAAGACAACGAACAATAAGACGATTACCAAAAAATTCATCATACCCCTCCTTACTGCGCTACAATTGCCAGCAGCAGTAAAATACCGGCTGCGGACAGATATACGCGAACTTTGAACAGACGCATTTTATTCTTCAGAGTTTCCATAACACTTACCGCTGTCGCTGCCAAGAGCACTTTCACTGCCAGCGGCAGTGAAAGCGGCAGATACAACAACGCAAACAAGACCAAAAATACTAATGTTTTCAGCATGCTTGCCCAATGGATCACTGCCAGCAACCGTCCGGAATATTCAAGGAGCATACACTCGTGAATCATTGTCAGTTCCAAATGCGTATCAGGATTATCGACAGGAATTCTTCCATTCTCAGCCAGCAGCAGGCAAAAGAAAGCAATACATGTCAGCACGCTGGCTACGCTTAAATAAACCGCCTGAAAATCAAGCGCCATTCCCGCTAAAGTTGTGCTGCCACTGCGCAGCGCATTCACCAGTACAGCCAGCAAAATTACAGGTTCTGCTAAAACAGAAATATAAATTTCACGGGATCCGCCCATGCCGCCAAACGCCGTAGCCGTATCCAGAGACGATAAAGTCATAAAAAAGCGCCCCAGCGTTAGAACACCAATAAAAACAAAGACATCTCCAAAACTGAATTGAGTTCCAAAAAAGTTAGGCAGCATCGCCGCTGCCACTACTACACTGGCAAAATATACCAGCGGCGCAATAATAAAAACCAGACTGGTATAAGGCGTAAGTATTGTAGGCTTCTGCCACCATTTATAAAGATCGAAATATTCCTGGAAAATACTGGAACCGATACGATTCTGCAGCAAGGCTTTCACTTTTTTTATGATACCGGCAACTAAAGGAGCGCTGCACAAAAGCAGCAACACTTGTGCCAGCATCCAGCCCAAATCATAAATATGCATAGCCATTTACATCGCCCCCCAAATCAAAACCAAAAGCATAGCCACCATTACATAACTGATATACAGACGTACGCTGCCCTGCTGAATACGACGCAGAAAAGAAGCAGACCAGACCATATAGTGCTGAATCGGTACATATAGCTTTTCTGTAAACTGATCCGGGATCGATAATTTATATTCCAGCTGCCGCCCAAAATACGGATTGCCCTTTTTCAGATAGGTTGCCGTTCGCTTTGGCTTCAGCAAAAAATCAAAAGCCCGGCGGAGCGGCTTGGAAAAACCAGTAGCTGAATATTGCTGGCGCGCTGTAGGATAAGTACCGCAGTTCCAAGTAACTTCACGATGAACAAAGCTTTTATCGCCGCAGGTCATAAGGGCCACAGCCAGTAAAACAACCGACAATACTGTCAATAGCAGTAACGGTGCATAAACTGCATAACTTCCGCTGCCAAACCACCAAACCTTCTGCATATCTGCAAAACTGCGCCAAAGAGTTTGCTGGTTCTGCACTGCCGTTTGCAGCACAGCGACTACCGGCCCCGGGACAATACCAAGCAGCAATACCAATATTGCCGCCAACCCCATTCCCAAACGCATCGACCAATCGCTTTCGTGAGCACGTTCTACGAGCCTGCTTCGATTCCGTCCCAAAAAAACTACTCCATAAAGACGCACAAAGCAACCAACTGCTAAAGCACTTGCTAAACCGAACAGAACAAAAGCCAGTGCTCCTAAAAGCCGCAGCCCCTGTCCTTCACTGCTGCCGGCCAAAGTAACAAAACTCTGCAGTGCGAGCCACTCCCCCACAAAACCACCTGTCAGAGGCAGGGCAGACAAACCCATCGAACCTACCAGTGTAAAAACCGCAGTCCATGGCATCAATTTACCCAAGCCACCCATTTTTTCAATATCCTTACTATCGGTAGCATGCATTACAGCCCCTGCCGACATAAACAACAGTGATTTCATCACCGAGTGGTTCAAGGAATGTACAACAGCGGCCAAAAAACCAATTAATGCATAGTCATGCCGTGGCGTTGTCATAAGTACCATCCCACAACCAAAAGCTCCGAAAATAATCCCCATATTTTCTACAGATGAATATGCTAAGATCCTTTTGATGTCTTTTTCCATCTGTGCATATAAAGCACCCAAAACTGCTGATAGCAGACCTACCACCAGCACAAAAGCCCCCCACCAGAATTCCATCGGGCCAAGAAACTGAAAAACAAAACGTCCGAAACCATATAAGGCTATTTTCAGCATAACGCCGCTCATCAGCGCCGAAACATGACTTGGTGCAGCAGGATGCGCATTAGGCAGCCACACATGCAGCGGCAATAACCCCGCTTTTAATGCAAAACCGGCAAAAGCAGTGATAAACGCCGCATTACGAACATTATCACTCAACACTCCCTGACCGAGCACAGCAAAATCTAAAGACCCTGCCTGACTGCCTATCATCAAAAAAGCAATCATGATTGCCGCTGTTCCGATATGGGTCATAACCAAATATTGATACGCTGCATTATGTGCAGCTTTTTTTTCAGCTTCGTGGTTGACCAGCAGAAAGCTTACTACGGCCATCAGCTCCCAAGCCAGTAAAAAACTGAAAACATCAGCAGCCAGTAAAACCAGCACCATAGAAAGCAAAAATGCATTCCAGAGTCCGCCCAAAAGTCTCAGCCTTTTACCCAGATAGCTTTTAGCATAACCCCAAGCATAAATGCTCGTCACTGTTCCTGCCAAGCCCGTAATCAATAAAAAAACTGCGCTCCACCGATCAGCATTGAAAGTAAAAAATGCCCAGCTGCCGCTCAGCAGGCTCCCACTTCCCTGCATTAGATAAGCCGCAGACTGATACAGCAGAGCTCCGCTGCCAAATACTGCTGCCAAAACCGCACAGTAATGTGCCGCCATCTCCATTTTTTTAGGAAACAGTGCCGTAGCGGCACCCATACCATACACAGCAAGAGTTATATATATAAGTTCCATTCCCATCTACCTCACATTCAAAACTCAAAAAAGCTCATAAAAAAACGTATATATTATACCACATTCTTCATAATTTAGCACTCATAAATATTAACAAACCCTTGTAAAATCTACGTTAATACAAAAAAATCCTATTTGCATACGCAAATAGGATTTTTGTAGATTTTATAAAATTTTCTGTATACGACTATAAACCCGCAAAGCATTGCTGTAAAAAAATGCTTCCTGATGTTCTTCCGGGATCAGTTGACGCATTATCGCTATATAATCAGGAATATTGATTAACGGCCAATCACTGCCATACATCAATTTGTCCCAGCGGTTCATATAACGCAGCCACATACCCAAATAATCAAAATAACCCTGATTCTGCCTATAAAAATGCGGCCCCGGTATTCCTTCCAGTAAACCGGACAGATCTACAGCTACATTATCATTTTTCGTAGCCACCTCAGTTGCGTCAAGCAGCCATGGATTTCCGCAGTGACAGATAACAAACTGCACGTCCGGGAAATCAGCAGCTACCTCATCCACCGTCAACGGGTGGGCATAACGCAGTTTAGCAGCAGGCGTTGCTGTATCGCCTGTATGCACTGCCACAGGCACATTATAATGCCGGGCCAATTCAAACAGCGGATAATGACGTTCATCATAAATAAATACAGGCCGGTAACCTGGATAAAACTTTATGCCCAGACAATGAGGATCACTCAGATAGTGCTCAAATTCCTGAGCTGTTTTTTCAGCATTTGCCAGTGTAATATCTTCACTTTTGACGCCTAAACAATACCCCATTGAAAGAGGCTGGTTATAATTTTTCTCATCAAAAGGACCACTTAGATTAATCAGTCTCGGTGTACTGCCGCCGTAACGACTGGGCGCATCTTCAGAATTACCCATCGCCACAGCAAAAACAATATTATTCTCTTGGCATATCTGCTGCCAACAAGCCGCAGTATTTTCATGTCCTGCATTTTCTGCGACCTCATAAAACTTGTCTATATCATAATAATGCATATGCGCGTCAATGATTTTCATAAAATGCACCTTCTTTCATACAATTCCATTATAACACCTTTGACGATAGCCGATGCAGTTTTATTATTTACGAAAAAACAGCCCTTATTTATAAAGGGCTGTTAAAAAATCATTTATCAGGCTCTTAATTTAGCTTTATATTCTTCTCCTACTTTATCAACTACATTTTTAATTACCGTATCTATCTCCGTATCAGTCAAGGTACGATCACCGGCCTGGAAAGTAAGATTAAAGGCCATGGATTTACAGCCGTCTGCTACCTGCTTACCGGTATACACATCAAACACCTTTGCATCAGTCAAAAGCTCGCCTGCATTAGCGCGAATCACGCCTTCAAGCTCGCGCATACTTACTTCCAACGGTACAACGACAGCTATATCACGCGAAGTACCGGGGAATTTAGGCAGATGTTTATATTTAGGCACCTTAACAGCAGCAGCGACCAAAGGTTCGATTGCCAGCTCCAGAACATAGGTTTCACTGCTCAGTTCAAAGTTAGCAGCAACCGTGGGATGCACTTCACCGAAATAACCAATCAGCTCTCCCTGATATTCGATTGCGCAGCTCTTTCCCGGATGCAGATATGGCTGTGTTGCCAGTATCAGCTTGTAATCAGTGACCTGTAATTTGCTCAAAAGCCCTTCTACGACACCTTTCATATCATAAAAGTCTACATTATCTTTTCCCTCAGTCCAGTTTAACACATTACGTTTACCGCTCATTGCAGCGCACAATACACGCTTTTCAACCGGGAACTCTGTCAAAGGCAGCGCTTTCGGCAGATAAGTGCGCCCGACTTCAAAAATTTTGACACTTTCACTTTGACGTGCCAAATTATAAGCAACTGTACTTAAAATACTTGGTACTAAAGTAGTGCGCATAACTTTGAATTCATCGCTGATAGGATTCATTACTTCAATAAACCGACGGCGTTCATCATCTGCAGGTAATTCCAGCTTGTCAAAAGAACATGGATGGATAAAACTGTAAGTCATAACCTCACTCAGTCCGACCGAAGCCAAATAATCCTCCACACTGTCGCGTACGTCCTCAATCACATCCTGACGCCCCTGTACCAAAGGCAGAGCAGGCATATGTGAGGCAATCTTGTCATACGAATGCATACGCGCGATCTCTTCACTGATATCAGCATCACAGGTCACATCATAACGCCAGCTGGGCGCTGTAACGACCAGATCTTCTCCTTCCTCATGTACTTCGAACTGAAGCTTCTGCAGAATAGAAATCATTTCCCCTGTCTCTATCTCTACACCAATGCGGGTATTGATAGCAGACGGATTAACTTTAACAACAGCCGGCTGCGCCTCAGTCGGATAAGCTTCTACGATACCGCAGACAGTCTCGCAGGCACCCATCTGTTCCAGCAAATGTGCTGCACGATTAAGCGCATTATGAGTCAGCACGGTATCAACACCGCGCTCGAAGCGCCCTGACGCTTCGCTGCGTAATCCCAATGCTTTCGAAGTACGGCGAATCGAAGGTCCGTTAAAAGTAGCGGCCTCTAACATAACATTTACGGTATCGGCAGTAACTTCTGTTTCCAAACCACCCATAACACCGCCCAGGCCTACCGCATGTTCAGTATCAGCAATAGTGATCATGCTGGAATCAAGACTCCGCTCCTGATTATCCAGCGTCACCAGCTTCTCACCTTCAGCAGCACGCCGAACGATCAGCGTATGTCCACTGACCCTGTCATAATCATAGGCATGCATCGGTTGCCCTAATTCAAGCATTACATAGTTAGTCACGTCGACAACATTACTGATGGGACGCATACCGCAGGCACGCAGATGTTTCTGCATCCACTCCGGCGACTGACCGATTTTAATATTTTTCAATATCCGCACAGCAAAACGACTGCACAGATCCGCCGCCTGCACATCTACTTTCGCCATTTCGGCAGCATTGCCGCCGGCAGTTTCCTGTACGCTCATATCTGGCATTCTGAATTCCGTACCCAAAACAGCAGCAGCTTCACGTGCCAGACCAATGATATTTGTACAATCACCGCGGTTGGCGGTCAGGTCAATATCCAACACCACGTCATCCAGTCCCAAAACCTTTTTTATATCTACGCCAATCGGTGTATCCGGCGGCAGGATGAAAATACCATTGCGCTGTTCCGGCAGCAAAAGCTTAGCATCAATGCCCAGCTCTTCAGCGCTGCACAACATTCCAAAAGAATCAAGTCCGCGCATTTTTGCTTTTTTAAGCTTCATCCCACTGGGAAGCTGCGACCCAACAACTGCAACCGGTACGATATCGTCTTGATGGACATTTTGCGCACCAGTCAGAATCTGTACGATCTCACCGCTGCCGTAATCCATCATACAAATCCACAAATGATCAGAATTAGGATGCCGCTCAATCTGTGTTACTTTGCCGGTAACAACGCCTTCCAACCCCGCTCCCAGATAGTTCACACTTTCAACTTCCAAACCTACGCGTGTCAGTTTTTCAGCCAACTCTTCAGGAGTGACATTAATATCAACATATTTTTTTAACCAGTCAATAGATGCTAACATAATCTTCCTCCTTATTTGAACTGGCGGATAAACCGCAAATCATTTTCAAAGAATAAGCGCAGATCGTCAATGCCGTATTTAAGCATAGCGATGCGTTCAACACCCATTCCAAAAGCATAACCATTAATTTTATCCGGATCGTAACCGCTCATCCGCAGCACATTGGGATGAACCATACCTGAACCCAAAATCTCGAGCCAGCCTGAATTCTTGCAGACGCGGCAGCCTTTGCCGCCACAGATAACGCAGGAAATATCTACTTCGGCACTTGGTTCCGTAAAGGGGAAATAACTGGGACGCAAGCGTATCTCCACACTGCCGCCGAACATCTCTTTACAAAAGGTTTCCAGCGTCCCCTTTAAATCAGCAAGGCTGATATTTTCACCAAGTACCAAACCTTCTACCTGATGAAACATCGGAGAATGAGTAGCATCATAATCGTTGCGGTAAACTGTTCCAGGGGCGATCATCCTGATCGGTGTGTCAGGCTCACAGGCCTGCATTGTACGAGCCTGCACAGGTGAAGTCTGGGTACGCAGCAAAAATTTTTCAGTAATATAAAATGTATCCTGCATATCCCGTGCCGGATGATCCTGCGGCAGGTTCAAAGCTTCAAAGTTATAATAATCGCTTTCTATCTCAGGGCCTTCCATGACATCAAACCCCATCCGCATAAAAATCTTTTTGATCTCGCGCAGTGTCAGTGTCACCGGATGCAGATGCCCGCAGTTTTGTGTGCGTCCAGGCAAAGTAATGTCCACTTTTTCATTTGCCAGCCTTGCTTTTAAGGACTCTGCTTCTAAAACCTCGGTTTTGGCATTGATAGCCGTTTCCAAGGCGCTTTTTACTTCGTTGACGATTTGTCCGATTTTCGGTCTTTCCTCTGCCGGCAGTGCGCCCATACCGCGCAGAATTTCTGTCATCGGGCCTTTTTTACCCAAATATTTGATGCGCAAATCTTTGAGTTCGTCTGGAGTCGTTACTGCTCCCAGCTCTGCCAGCGCTTGTTCCTTAAGTGCCTGCAATTCTTCTCTCATATTCTTCCTCCTATAAAAAAATAAAACTCCCGCCCCTGGTAAGGGGCGAAAGTTATGCTTCCGCGGTACCACCCTAATTTGTACTCTGCTGTCTTAACGCGACTGACGTTGCGCCTACAAACCAAAGCCTTCAGCGCAAACACTCACGAGTGAACTTCCGCTTTAGTGTATCGCAAGGCTTGCAGCCGTGGCCTCGCTCTCTGTATCGCACGTCTGGCGTACTCTCTCGGTCATAGTGTCGAAAAAATGGGGCGTATTCAATTAACGTTACTTATTTTATCACAACTTGCCTTTACCTGCAAGCCGTTGCCGCAGACATTCAAACATAACGATTCCAGCTGCCACAGCAGCATTCAACGATTCGGCCTGCCCTTCCATCGGGATAAAAACTTTTTTTACGGCTGCTTCCAGCAAGCCGTCTGAAACACCCTCTGCTTCGCTGCCGACAACAACTGCTACCGGGCCCTGTAAATCTGTTTGATATAAACTGTCTGCATTTTCCAGGCAAGTTACCGTTATTTCATAACCGTTCTTACGTGCCCAGCTGATAAAGTCTGCTTCGCATATACCTTCAGCTACCGGTATATGCAGCAGTGATCCCATTGTAGAACGTACTGCTTTCGGTGCAAAAATATCAGTACAGCCAGCCAGTAGTACTATGCCGCTGATACCTGCCGCATCAGCAGTACGAATCATCGTTCCCAGATTACCAGGATCGCCGATGCGGTCTAATACGAGCACAATACCACCGGCTGCAGCCAGTTCCTCTAAGGCCGCACTTTGTCTGGCAACAACGGCAGTCAGAGCCTGCGGCGTTTCTGTGTCGGCAATTTTTTTCATTACAGGTTCGGTAACCTCATACAATTCAACTCCTTCTGCCGCAGCCGCTGCTATAATAGCGGCCTGCCTTGCCGAAGCAGTTTTAGTTCCTTTAAGCACAAAAAGCTGTTTCACTATACCACAGTTTACAGCTTCCTCCACCGATCGCATTCCCTCCACTAAAAAAGCCTGCTGTTCTGTCCGATATTTTTTTTGTTTCAGCTCTGCGGCAGCTTTAACGATTGGATTACTTACGCTGCTCAATTCTTTCATCAGACCACTTCCTCCAGTGCTTTAATATTACTATGCTCACCGATAATGATCATTTCATCGCCGAGGTTAAGTACCATTTTGGGATCGGGATTGACCAGAGTTTCACTGCCGTGCTTGATCGCCACGATATTGACATTATAGCGGCTACGCAGATTGGATTCGATCAGGTTTTTCCCTGCCAGACTTGGCGGCACAGTGATACTCATCAAGCTGATGGTATCAGACAGTTCGATATAATCGACGATGCTGTTGGAAATAAGGTTATGCGCTACACGCTGTCCCATATCACGTTCCGAGTAAACGATCTTATCAGCGCCGATTTTTTTGAGCATTTTTCCATGAACCTGATTGATAGCTTTAACGACAACCACAGGAACACCAATTTCCTTAAGCAGTAAGGTCGTCAGCATATTCGCTTCCAAATCCCCGATCGCCACGACTGCCACATCAAAATTCTGAGCGCCCAAAGAACGCAGCGTACGTTCATCAGAAGAATCTGCCGTTACAACATGAGTCAGCTCATGTGCCAGACGCTGAACATTATCTTCATCAGTATCAACACCCATGACCTGATAACCAAGTTCGTTAAGTGTCAATGCTACACTCGTACCAAAACGCCCTAACCCGAAAACAGCATATTGTTTTTCACGTTGTTTTTTAATCATTATCGTTACCGCCTTTAACCAATCATAATATTTTCCGAAGGATATCTGATCTTATCATCTTTAGAATGAAGGAAGGATAAAACAAAGGTCAGCACGCCGATACGTCCGGCATACATAGTCAAAACCAGAATCAGTTTGCCCCAGTCGTTCCAGTCTGGCGTAATCCCAACTCCCAGACCAACAGTCGCAAATGCAGAAACCACTTCAAATAAAACGTAATCCGCCCGATGCAGCCCACCATCGCAGATCAGGAGCAGAAAATACGCTCCAAGCATCCACAACAGGCAAACTGTAAAAACATTATAAGCTTTATCGACTGTTTCCGAAGCTATCCTCCTGTCAAACAGCACCGTATCACGCTTGCCATGCAGAAGTCCCCACGTCGATACCAGCAGAACGAGCACAGTTGTCGTTTTCATACCACCGCCAGTAGACGTCGGCGAAGCACCGATACCCATTAAAAGAACCATAAAAAACAGAGAACTGGCCCGCATATCAGTCAAATCGATCGTATTAAACCCGGCAGTGCGGCAGGTAACCGCCTGAAAAGCAGCCGCCATCCATTTGTCCAATTCGTTGGGCATGCCGCCAAGAGTAGCCGGATTCGTATATTCCAAAGCCAAGATCACCAGAGTACCGCCAAAAGTCAGGATCGCGCTGGCCGTCAGCACTATTTTACTGTGCAAACGCAGCTTCTTCCATTTCCGGTTACGACGCAGATCATCCAAAACCGTAAAACCAATACCACCGATGGTTATCAGCGCCATAATACACAAATTCAGAGTTATATCGTTATAATGCCCTGTCAGACTGGCATAATCTCCAAACAAGTCAAACCCGGCATTGCAAAAAGCCGATATAGCATGCCAGTAACCCCAGGCAATACCTGTAAGCCCCATGTCCAAAGCAGAATAAAAATGCCAGGCCAGAATAGTCCCAAAAATAAATTCGATCGTCAAAGCGTATTTAACAACATTTAACGACAACCGTACTACCCCGGAAGGTTCATTCAGATTAAGCGATTCCTGAATAAACAGCCTTTCTCTCAGATTGATCCTTTTACCAACCGCCACGCTCAGTAAGGTGGTCAGAGTCATAATGCCCAATCCACCGATCTGAATGAGAACGATCATCACTAATTTTCCAAACCAGGAAAAATAATGCCCTGTATCTACAACAACAAGTCCTGTTACGCATGAAGTAGAGGTCGCTGTAAACAAAGCGTCGATAAAACGCATACTGCTGCCGTCAGCACTGGCCATTGGCAGCATCAACAGCAGTGAACCGCATAAGATAAGCATGGCAAAAGTAAACGCCACCATCTGGCTGCCATTCAAACTGCTATTAAGCAGCTTTAACCATTTGTGCAATAAATTGATCAAAAACAACAAATTTTTCACCATCCTGACAAAAGCCGCTAAATATTACTTATTGAATATAAATCAAGTTTACTCTCATTACTTTATGCTTGTCAATTTTACTTGCTTACTAAAAGACCGCTTTATTTAATTACAAATCAAATGTGCAGAAATGTAAAAAACAGCGTCATCAAAATAATACTGAGCACAATAGTTATGGAATTAGCAAAACCGGCCAGTTCCACATTACCGCCCATTCTGGCAATAAAGATCGGGCCGATAGCCGTAGAAGGCGCCAAAAAAACCAGCGTCAGTACTTCCTTGACCTCTGCACTCAGCGGCACATGATAAAAACAAAGCCATGCCAGGGCAATTCCAAAAACATAACGGTACAGCACTACCTCTCGCACTTGCTTCAGCTTATCTAAATCCAACGTCATTTCAAACATCATTCCGATCATCAGCATCGATAAAAAAGTATTGGCACCGCCGATAAGACCAGTAAGAGTATAAACAGGCTGAGGTAAATGCAGCTGTAGTACCGCACAGACCAACATCAGCATATAAACAACAAAAGGCACAGATACAAGAAGTTTAGCAGCTATACTGCGCAGATTCACAGGCTCGTATTTTTCACCTGTATGCACCAGCCCACTGGTCAGAGCATAAGTTCCGCCAGTACACATAATCGAATTACCCACATCAAACATACAAGTAGCTACTACAGCGAAAGGGCCCAAAAAGCTTTGTGCAAACGGTAAAGTAAAACAGCCGATATTATAACCGGCCAGATTAAATACGTAAAAAATCTTTGCCGCATTCGTCTGATAACGCGTCAATATAAATCCCCAGGCAATCATCAGCAAATTTCCACAAAAACCGATCAGAGTCAATATAAACAGCGTATAATCCATTTTAAAAGCTGCAAAGCTGGTAATAACGGCACATGGCAGCGTAATATTTAAGACTATTTTGGCAATAAGTTCATAGTCATGCGGTTTAAAAAAGCCGCGCTTCTTTAAGAAATAACCTAAGGCAATAACGGCTACAAACGCCAGTGCCTTAGTTAAAACCTGTTCCATATGGTTCCCTCATTTTCATCAAAAGAAATCTTGTCTTTATCTACTGCTTCATAAAAAACTTACCTTAAATTATACTGCTGACGTAAAAATTAAGCAAAATTCTTTTTATCTTAAAAATATTCCTTAAACAAAACTTTGCTTTTACCATTTTGTTTGCTATAATAGTTCACAGAATATACACAAAGGGGGATATCAATGTTTAAAAAATCTAAAATAATAGTAGGTGCGGCTCTTTTAGCCGTATCAGTACTGAGCTTTACTCTGCCACAGCAGGCTGAAGCCATCAACCTTGGCAGTATTGCCGGCAAAGCCGTAGGCGCCGCCAAGGAACAGCAGGAAATCAACAAGGCACTGAATTATTATGATAACGAAGGCCGCCATGAGCTGTTCGAAGCCCTGAAACAGGAAGACGGCGTCAACAGCGATTATAATGCCAATGCCATGCTTGGCCGCATTATGCAGCGTATGACCCCGGCCATCGCCAAAAGCGACGCAACCATCAATAGTAAACCATATAATTATTTCGTTAATAATCAGGAATTTTTCAATGCTTACTGTGCATTAGGGCACAATATGTCCGTAAATATCGGCGCTTTCTGGTTCCTGGACTACAATGAAGATAAACTGGCGGCCGTTATCGCCCATGAGCTTGTACACGGTCAGAAAGAACATCCAATCAAAGGCGCAAAGAAAAAGATGTCCGTTGACTTCGTGATGAAAACTGTAGGCTCTGAAATCGGCGGTGCTAACGGTCTGGCAGCACAAGTAGTAGCAGTCCATGCCAAAAACACCGGCGTTACCAAACCCAACGAATGGGAAGCTGACAATATCGCCTTCACTTATATGGCTGATGCCGGTTATAATGTAGGCGCTCCTGCAGCTGTTTGGCAGGCAGTTATCGAAAGCTCCAGCGACAGCTCTAAAAAAGATGTTCTCAGCGACATACTCAACCCGTCTACTCATCCGAAAGACAGCGACCGCCGCAATAATTATTCCAAAAAGCTTACCGAATACAGTAACGGCAAAGTTACTGTTGACGCTAACAGCGGCGAAGTGAAAATTAACGGAAAGACCTTTATGACACCGGCTGCTGCAGGCAATATGAGCGGTATGCAGCGTTCTTACTTCGTAGCAGGCAATCTTGCAGCGATCTATCATGCAGGTCAGAATACTCAAAATGCCTATGCTGAGGGCGGCACTGTAAAAATCGCAGGCAAAGGTATTATTACTCCTGTTGCCGGTGATATCAGCGCTGGTGAATTAGTTACTATCCTTAATAACATTAAATAACAACTTAAAATAAAACAGTGTAAGTCCTAAGACTTACACTGTTTTTTATTGCCGCAGCAGCAATTCAATTCATTTGTACTGTAAGCAGTAATTCTTACAGAGCAGCTTTAGCAGCTTCTACCAGTTTGGTGAAAGCAGCTGCATCATAAATAGCCATATCAGCCAAAACTTTACGGTTCATTTCAATACCAGCTTTAGCCAGACCATTCATGAAACGGCTGTAGCTCATGCCGTTAGCACGGGTAGCAGCGTTGATACGAGCGATCCACAAACGACGGAATTCGCGTTTTTTAGCACGACGGTCACGACGAGCATAGCTCAAAGCTTTCATAACAGTTTCATTAGCTTTTTTGAACAGCAAATGTTTAGAACCGCGATAGCCTTTAGCCAGTTTTAAGATTTTTTTATGACGACGATGAGCAGTAACGCCCACTTTAATTCTTGCCATTATAGTCAGCCTCCCTTATCTATTATGCGTACGGCAGCATTTTTGCTACGCGTTCATGATCAGTTTTGTGAACAAGTGCAGCCTTACGCAAGTTTCTCTTGCGGGAAGGAGATTTATGTTCAAGAATATGGCTTTTAAAAGCTTTAGCACGTTTGAATTCACCGGTACCAGTCTTTTTAAAACGTTTAGCAGCAGCTCTGCGGGTTTTCATTTTAGGCATTGTTAAGTCCTCCTTATTTGGTAGCTTTAGGCGCAACAATCATAATCATGTTTCTGCCTTCTAATTTAGGTGCACGCTCAATGACAGCCATGTCTTTGAGCTGTTCAGCCATTTTTTTGAGCAACACTTCGCCAAGCTCAGGATGCGATAATTCGCGGCCACGGAACATGATGGTGACTTTTACTTTGTCGCCGTCTTCCAGGAATCGCACTGCATTTTTGAATTTGACGCCGAAGTCATGATCCTCAATACCGGGGCGCAATTTGACTTCTTTGATATCAAAGGTCTTTTGCTTTTTACGAGCTTCTTTATCTCGTTTTTGCTGCTCGTAACGATACTTGCCGTAATCCATAATCCGGCACACCGGAGGTTTCGCTGTAGGAGCGATCTCCACTAAATCAAGATGTCTTTCCTGCGCCAGCTGCAAAGCATCACGACCGGACATAATACCCAGCTGTTCGCCTTCACCGGCAATAACGCGCACTTCCCGTGCCCGAATTTCTTCATTGATACGCAAGCTTTCTTTGCTAATAACCGTTCACCTCCAAAATTAAATAAAAAACGCGAGCAGATAATACTGCCCGCGCTGAAAATCATATCCGACCCTGTCGAGCTTTTGCTGCAAGGTGAGAAGCGAGCGGCTTCTGCTTTGTTACTTGGATATAATATCATAATGTTAACTTTGTGTCAACATATTTATTAATCTTTTCTTGCTCCCAGCTGTCCGTCAAGATAAAACAATCCGGAAATATTATCGCCGATCATTTCCAGCTTTTCAACAATCTCAGAAGCATTGGCTTCTTCTTCTACCTGCTCATCGATAAACCATTTAAGACAACTTTGAGCCGCGTAATCTTTTTCTTTCAAAGCTACTTCATACATATCATAAATACGGGAAGTAACATATTTTTCATGCTCTAAAACTTTTTTGAACAAATTCAGAGGGGTACTGTAATCAGCCGCCGGCATATTAATCTGCAGAAGCTGAGGCTGCACACCGCAGTCCTGCATAAATTTTACGAAGCGCAAAGCGTGTTCACGTTCTTCTTCATATTGCAGATAAAGCCATTTAGCCATACCTTTATAATTTTTAGCTTCCATATCCAGGCTCATCGCAAGATACATATATGCAGAATACAATTCAGCCTGGACTTGTTCATTAAAAACCTTATAAACTTTTTTATTCATGATAACATCCTCCTTAACAGCTTAAAATGCCGTTTTTACTGGGTATATTATAACACTTTTCATTCGTTTTTTCAATAATTATTATCTATTTCCGTTGCCACTTATCTAGCACGACATTCATATCTGATTATTTTTTATCGGCAATTTCTTCTTGCAGCATGGCAATAAAATCTTCCTGCTTCATAGCTCCGATATCTCCTTCGCCGCGGCGGCGCACAGCAACTGTACCGTCTTCAACTTCTTTATCACCGATAACAAGCATATACGGAACTTTCTGCAGCTGTGCTTCACGAATCTTATAACCGATTTTTTCGTTACGATCGTCAAGATAAACGCGCAGCCCCAATTTAAACATTTCATCACTCAATTTTTTAGCATACTCATAATGCTTGTCGGTAATCGGCATTACACGCACCTGGCAGGGAGCAAGCCAGGCAGGAAAAGCACCGGCATAGTTCTCAATCAGGATACCGATAAAACGCTCTATAGAACCATAAACCACACGATGGATCATAACCGGACGATGCTTCAAACCGTCTTCGCCGGTATAGGTCAAATCAAATTTTTCTGGCAGCAGCATATCCAGCTGAATAGTGCCGCACTGCCATGTACGACCGATAGAATCTGTCAGATGAAAGTCGATCTTAGGGCCATAGAAAGCTCCGTCGCCTTCATTGATAACATAATCAAGTCCAAAATCTTCCATTGCGCTCTTCAAAGCATTAGTTGTAGTTTCCCAGGTTTCGGCATCACCCATTGAATCTTCCGGGCGGGTCGAAAGCTCGGCATGATATTTCAGCCCAAAGGTTGCATAAACCTCGTCAAATAAACGAATAACATTTTGGATCTCGTCTTTGATCTGGCTCGGCATCATAAAAATATGAGCATCATCCTGCGTAAAGCAGCGCACACGGAACAAGCCATGCAAAGCACCGGACAATTCATGACGATGTACCAGTCCAAGCTCGCCGGCACGGATCGGTAATTCCCTGTAGCTATGCGGATGAGTTTTATAGACCAGCATACCACCGGGGCAATTCATGGGTTTGATAGCGTAATCTTCGTTATCGATCTCAGTAACATACATATTTTCACGGTAATGGTCCCAGTGTCCAGAAGTCTCCCATAACTTACGGGACAAAATCATCGGAGTTTTGATTTCCTGATAACCATAACGTCTGTGCACTTCACGCCAATAATTGATCAGCTCGTTGCGGATTACCATGCCATTGGGATGGAAAAACGGGAATCCAGGACCTTCTTCCATGATACTGAACAGATCCAGCTCTTTGCCAAGTTTTCGATGATCACGTCTGGCAGCTTCTTCAAGCATATGCAGATAAGCGTCCAGTTCTTCCTTACTAGGAAAAGCAGTGCCGTAAATACGCTGCAGCATTTTATTTTTTTCATCACCACGCCAGTAAGCGCCGGCAATACTTTGCAGTTTAAAAGCTTTTACCCTGCCGGTCGACGGACAATGCGGCCCTGCGCATAAGTCTGTGAAATCCCCCTGCGTATAAGTGCTGATAACTGCATCTTCAGGCAGATCATTGATCAGTTCGACCTTATATTTTTCATCTTTGTCTGCAAACATTTTCAACGCTTCACTGCGCGGCAATTCACTGCGTACAAGCGGAAGATTGGCTTTAACGATCTTAGCCATTTCTTTTTCAATAGCAATCAGATCTTCCGGGACAAAAACATGCTCGCTGTCTAAATCATAATAAAAACCATTAGCAATAGCAGGTCCGATAGCAAATTTAGTATCGGGGAACAAGTGTTGAATTGCCTGGGCCATGATATGTGCCGCCGTATGGCGAATCGCATGCAGTCCTTCAGAGCTTTCAGGAACAACAAATTCAACTGATGCATCATGCTCCAATTTATCTGTCAAATCTTTATTCACACCGTCTACCACAGCCAAAAGCGCCTGTTTGCCAAGTTTCTGCGACAAACCTTTTGCTACTTCCAGCAATGTCGTTCCGGCAGCAACTTCTTTTACACTGCCATCTTTTAAGGTTACTTTAACATTTGCCATTTTACTAGCCTCCTAAAAATAAATAAACTCCGTTCCCTGGAAAGGGACGGAGTTGACCGCGGTTCCACCCTAATTGACCTGCCGCTGGCAAGTCCACTCGGTACCGTTAACGCCGGCATACGACACTGCATACTAACTGCCAGAGCAGAGGTTCCGCAATGTGGTTTGAAGGTGGTAAGGTCTATCATTTTTCCAAAGCGCTTACAGCCAGGGCGCCTCTCTCTGCAGGAAAGATATGTTAGCCTCTTCCTTCGCATAACCGATTGATTATGTGACTATGTTTAATTATAAACTTAACAATAATTATTGTCAATAATTTTGATTTGTAAAATTCTTGTAGCCAAATTTATATCGTTACCTTATAATTATATTAAGATTAGTAATAGTTTTAGGAGATGCCCCGATGAAGATCTGGAATAATCCATTCAGAAAAATACTGCTGTTTTCCCTGCTGCTTCTATCTTTTAGTTCGGCTCAGGCAGAAGAAAACAAAAAAGAAACTCTGTTGTTTTTACCTTTGGATAACCGTCCTGTCTGTTCCTCTTATGTTGCCAAAACAATGGAAGCAGCGGGCTACAAAGTGCTGCTTCCGCCTGATAAATATCTGGCTTCATATAATCGAAACGGCAGTCCTGATGAATTATGGAAATGGCTCGTCAGCCGTGCGCCTCAGGCAGACGCTGCCGTCATTTCCACAGACAGTCTGATCTACGGCGGTCTGGTTGCATCACGTACTCATCACGAACCGCAGGCAGTTTTAGAGCAGCGTCTGCAGCGACTCGAAACACTGCGTGATCAGTTCCCAGTACGGCTTTATGCTTTCTCTACCTTGATGAGAACTCCGCGCGCCAGTTTTGGCGCTGTTGAGCCTCCATATTATTCGAAAATCGGTCCGGCTATTTTTCGTTATTCCGAGCTTTGTGACTCCGAAGATTTGATTGGACTCAGCCTCAAAGATGCTTTAACGAAAAAAACTTTGTCTACCAACCTGCCTAAAGCAGATTTGCAGGACTGGCTGGAACGACGCCAAAAAAATCTCAATATCAACAGCAAGCTGACGGAAATGACCCGCAGCAACCGTTTTCACTTTCTCGCAATCGGCAAGGACGATAATGCTCCGTTATCGCATACACATATGGAAGCACGCAAGCTCACTCAGGAAACCTATGATCTTACGCAGCGAACTTTTCAGATAATCCCCGGTGTCGACCAGCTCGGGCTGCTGCTGCTGACCAGAGCCGGAAACGAACTGAAGCGTTATCAGCCACGTGTTTACGCCTATTATGCAGATGGCTGGGGACCGCGAACGCTGCCACAATATTCTGATATGACCTTGGGTCAATCAGTGCCACAGCAGATTTTAGCAGTAGACGGACGTACTGCTACCAGTGCCGCTAACGCAGACGTTGTTTTGGCACTAAACACGCCCTTTGACGGCATAATGATGGATTCTACCGCTCCTTCCAATCAGTTTTTCTCTTCACCGCAAAACCGTACCTATATCAAACAGCTCAAGCTGCTTATGGATAACGGCTACCGGGTATCTTTGGCCGACGTAGCGTATTCTAACGGAGCTGATAATGGCTTTATGAACGAACTGGCCAAACAGGGGCAGTTGGAACGGCTGACAGCCTATAATGGCTGGAATACTGCGGACAATACCGTTGGATTTGCCATTTGTCAGGGTATACTGACTCCGCAGATGTCAAAACCGGATGCTGAAAAACTGATGCGTATCAGAGTTATAGACGACTGGTATTATCAGGCCAATGCCCGACGCAGTGCTACTGCATTTTTGGAAAGCAAAAATCAAAAAAATGCAGTTTACCTTCTCGGCCCTTATCAGAAACCAGTTCACGATCTGGCTTTAGGCGTTTGCCGAGATTTATCAGGACGTTATAAATTTACAGAAAAAAGTAATTTTGATATTTCTTTCCCCTGGAACAGACTTTTTGAAATTGATGTAGAACTGAAAAAAGATAAAAAGAAATAACTGTCTTAAAATACCGTTGACCAACTTAGTCCAACGGTATTTTTTTATATTATCTGCCTATTTACTTAAATATTTATCGTTTTTCAATAAATTATTTACTTTTAATAAAGAATTGCTATATTATTTACTTAAGGAGGTTTTTATGGACAATATTGATACTGCAATTCTATACTGTTTAAAGGAAAACGGGCGTGTCACCGCTTCTGAGATAAGTAAAAAAGTAAAACTGTCAATTCCTGCTGTTGCCGAAAGAATACGTAAACTCGAACAAAATTCGATTATTCAAAAGTATACAATCAAGCTCGACCGCTGGCAGACCGGGCAAAAACTTTTAGCTTTTATTTTTGTAAATATTGATAAAACCGAGCATATCAATGCTTTCCGCAGTCAGATAACCGTTCTTCCGGGTGTACTTGAATGTCATCATCTTGCCGGAGCTTACGGCTATTTGCTTAAAGTAAGCGTCAGCGATACCGATGCTCTGGAAAGCTTTCTTACTAATAAGCTAAAAAAAATCACCGGCGTCAGCAGTTCTAATACCTTTATTACTCTGGCAACGCTAAAGGAAGAGTTAAATTGCTGAACTCTTTTATACGCGGTCTGCGCCTTGGTATAATTTTACAGCTGTCAATCGGTCCGGTTTGTCTTTTTATTCTGCAAACAGCTATTGCCCGGGGAATAACCGAAGCGTTGAAAGCCGTACTGGCAGTAGTTTTGGTTGACGCTTTCTATATCCTGCTGGCATTATATGGTTTAGGAACTTGCCTGAAAAATTATCCGGGCATACAAAAAAAACTACGTTATTGCGGTGCTGCCGTGCTTCTCTACTTTGCAGTTACTGCTTTAGCTGATATTTTTCATCCACAGATTTCAACTGCCACTATTATGCCGCCACAAATCAGCAGTTTTTACGCTGCAGGACTGCTTACGCTCAGCAATCCCCTGACGATTATTTTCTGGTTAGGTATGCTTTCAGCACAAGTTTCCCAGTACCGGCTCAACAGACAGCAACTTCTTTCTTTCACCTGTGGCTGTATAAGTGCAACGTTCTTATTTCTCTGTCTGCTTGCTTTTTTAGGTAACAGCAGCGCACCTCTATTGTCACCTTCACTACAGCAATTAATCAACATCTGCATCGGATGTCTTCTGATTTTTTTTGCATACCGATCAGCAACTTGTAGATAAACATTTAATAAATTTAATCTAAACATCTCTCTTTCTTTAACTTTGAGCTAAACACCAGAATTCCACAATACAGAAAAGCCATCTGCAAATACACAGATGGCTTTTGCTGTTTTCCTGAAGCATTAAAAACTGTAGTTTATACCAATTTGATAGTTACGCCCAGGTTCGGCATACCACTCATCAAATCCAAGAAATCCGCCGCTCTCATTGTCCCAATTGGAATAAAACTGATTAAAAATATTATTGACCTTCACATAAAGCCTGGTATTTTTCTGCAGTTTATAGTTCAATGAAGCATTCCATACCCAGTAATTATTATTGGCAAAACGATTTTCACCACGGCCGTTAGCCTGATCAAAAACTCCGCGCCCCTGCAGCAGCACACTATACTTATCATATTCGTACATCAAATCAAGCAACAGTTCACCGTGAGGTATCATCGTACTTACAGGGCTTGAATTTTTACGTTCTGTATCCACTTTCGTCTGTGTATAAGCCACCAGAGAACGCCACTTTTCTGAAAACCGTTTCGATGCGGAAACAGTAAATCCTGTTGCTTTCTCATGCGCAATATTGGCATATCGACGAAGATATTTTGGTAAACTTATATCTACTGCAATGACATCAGTTGCATCACGATGAAAAACATTAATTTTTAATGACGAAGACTCATCCGGTATATAAGTTAATCCCGCTTCATAAACCCTACCTTCTTCTGGCTTCAGCGCCTCGTCACCATAATCAGGAGAAAATATCTGCAGCTGCTTGGGCGGCGCAAAATATTCTGTATAGGCCAAAGTATATAATACCTTTTCAGAGGGCTGATATTCCAACGAAAAAGCAGGAGAAAGCTTGCTCCCTGCATAAGAATTCCAATCCTGACGCAGACTGCCGACAGCTTTGACGCTGTCAGCCAGCTGCCAGACATCCTGCAGATAAACAGCTTTACTGATCACAGTTCCGTCACTATATTTTGCTGCCAGATCCTGATAATTAAGGACCTTATCCTTGTAATATTCCGCACCGCCGGTCAAAGTATGTTTTGGGTGCCACTGTTTACTGTAACGGTCAAAAAAACCTTCCGTCTGTAAATCAAGCAGCCATGGTCGTTCAACATTTAAACTTCTATCATAGGCGGAATTGCTGCTGCGTCTGTAAATACCCACAATATTATTTTCTGTATCCGAAAAATTACGCTCATATTCCAGAGTTAGATTATCTTCTGTCTTGCGGGCATCGGTCATAAAAATATTTTTAACTAACTTTGGCGGCTTAGTTTCATCAGGTTCCGTATTCTTATAATTGAAGATCTTTGATTTATACCTGCCGCTGAAAACGCTGTAGCTTAAAGTCAGATCAGCAGTTTCACCCCAGGCTTTGGTCAATTTGATACCAGCATTTTCAACATTTTCGTATGAAGGTATACTCTCCCTTGCACTACTGTAATCGCCCATAATACTTTTTCGGGCATAAACCGACCAGCTCCATTCACCGCTTTTGCCTAAATGTAAAATATTCTCTTGCTCACGTCCATAACTGCCCGTTTCCAGATTGATACTGGTTTTAACACCTTCAACAGCTTTTTTTGTAGTTATCCTGATCACACCGCCTTTAGCAGCATTACCGTAAACGCTTCCGGCTGCTGACGGCAAAACCTCTACACTTTCCAGCATTCCAGCCGGCAGTACACCGAAATCAAAATCATTATAACTGCTGCCGTTCCAGTTAGAACGCAAACCGTCAATAATTACCAAATAACGGTCAGAACCATTCAGCAAAATCTTACTATAGGCATTCATACCACCGCTGGCGCCCCTTGCCATCAAAGTAACACCCGGAAGTTGCTGAATCACATCCAAAGCATTATCATAATTGCCGTTTTCCAGCTTCTTTTCATCAACTTTATAGTAACCTGGTTTACCTGCACTATTGTCATAACGCGCGGCCGTAACTATCATCGGCTCCAAATAAAATTCCGCTTCACCCGCTGCAGCCGCGGTTTTCATTGAGAAAAGCACCAGGTAAAATATAGCCAAGAAACACAAATATTTTTGCTGCAAAGCAACCTCTCCTTGATAAAAGTTTCTTTTGTTATGACTTCAGCAAATACTATCAGCTAATGCAGAAACTTTTCAATACTTTTATACAATTGTTCCACATCGAACGGCTTGGGAATAAAAGCATTCATTCCCGCAGCCAGCGCTTTCTCACGATCTTCCTGCAGCGTATTGGCGGTCATAGCGATAACTGGTATTTCCTGTGCGTCGTCCCTGCTCAAAGACCTGATCTCTGCAGCAGCTTCAAGCCCGCCCTTTACCGGCATCTGCAGATCCATTAAAATCAGGTCATAAGTGCCTGGCAAAGTTTCCTGAAACCTGTCTACAGCCTGCTGTCCGTTTACAACGCGTTCAACGTGTACCCCCTGCATTTCCAACATCGTTACGGCAATCTCGGCATTAAGATCATTATCTTCTGCCAACAAAATATTTTTACCCGCTAAATAACTATGTATTCTGACTTCGTTATTATTCTCCAGGATTTCATCAAACTGTTTTTCGTAAACAGGCAGCTTGATAGTAAAGAAAAATTCAGAACCTTTTTCAACCTCACTGCGTACACTTAAAATACCGCCCATCAATTCTACCAAATTGCGGCTGATAGCCAGCCCCAACCCAGTTCCCTGCTGATTGCTGCGGCTTTTTCGGAAAACCTGCTCAAACGATCCAAAAATACGTTCCAGATCTGTTTCAGGAATACCAATGCCTGTATCACAAACACTGAAACGCAGCTCAGAAACCCCTTCTTCAGCAGCACTTTCCAGAACCGTCACCGTTATCTCGCCATTGTTTTCTGTAAATTTATGGGCATTGGAGAGCAAATTAATGAGAACCTGCTTTAAACGCAGCTCATCTCCAACAAAATTTTTATGTGTAAAACAGCATTTAAACTGTAATTTGATTTTCCTCTCTTCCGCCATCACCAGAAAAATATTGCTCAGCTGCCGCAGCAGATTATCCATAGAAAAAGGTCTGCTTTCGATCTGGATCTTGCCGCTTTCTATTTTTGACATATCAAGGATATCATTGACGATCGATAATAAAAATTTAGCAGAAGAATCAATTTTGGAAATATTTTTCTGCGTCACAGGATCCCCTTCACCGGAAAGCCGCATCAGATTAGCCAATCCGATGATTGCATTCAAAGGAGTTCTTATTTCATGTGACATCCTGGAAAGGAACTCTGAACGCACCTTGCTGATGTTTTCTACTTTTTTCATTTTAAAATAAATGACCTGATTTTTCATTTTAAACCAAAAATACATAAAAACAATCGTTACCACAAGTAAAATAAACCCAATTATGATCAGAGAAAATATGACTGGATTAGAATAAACCAAAGCCTTGAAAGACATTTCTTTCTTGCCAGACATCAAGGTATTATTGGATAAAATCTGCGCAGTCTGCTCATTGGTCAGGTTGACCAGACTTTTATTCAAAATAGAATACAGCTGTATATCATTACTGCTGCTGATCCCCAAAGACAAATATATCTCAGGACTCTCTATAACAGGAATGATATTAGTATAATAATCACTCATATACAGATCTTCCAAAACAACAACAGGTATTCTGCTATAAGAAGCTTCTCCCGAATCTACTGCATTCAGACATTCTTCATATGTATCAAAATGCGCAACGTCTGTATGTTTGATATTACGCGATGCACAGCTGCCGTTTATGACTGCAGCAATATTTTTATCATTTGGGAAAGGTGTATACTTATTACGCATGATGATAGAATTAAGCATCATATAATTTTTGGTGATATTTAAACCATCAGGATTAAAGGCGTCATTTTCATTGATATAATAACCAAGGATATCTGCCTGACCGCTTTTGACCAATTCCAAAGTCTGCCCATAGGAAGCAGCCGTTATATACTCAAACTCCGCTCCGATCTGAGCAGCAATCAATGCAAAAATTTCAGGAACGATACCTTTAGGTTCACCATCCTTAATATAATAAAAAGGATAATTGTTTTTTACTACAGCTACCTTAAATGGGCCATTTTTATGTATAAACGTACTTTCCTGTTCTGAGAATACAGCAGTGTTACTGTAATTAACAGGAAAATATTTTTGAAACAGGGCTTCGCCAAAATTCGGATTGACTGCATAAATCTTTTTTATAGCTTCATTCAGCTGCGCACTTGTTTCCGGATCGTCCTTTCTGGCAACGATATAACAAGGTTCAGAATTAAAACGCAATGCGACATTATAATCAGCCAGCTTGTTAAAAAGATCGCTTACTAAAAGCAGATCCACTTCACCATTATCCAAAGAACTTTCAAATTCATCAGAAGTACCGTAATATTTGATATCGCTTTTTATATCATTGAATTCTAAAACATTATTTAAGCGCTTTATTTTATCAGTAGCCTTGGCAAAAACACCAATCGTTTTCCCTTCCAGACTTTTGATATCAAATCCCTTGATATTCTGGTCATTTTTGTTATAAATCAGCAAACTGTAGCTATAACCCATCAGATGTTCAGGATAATACAGGTTTTCACCAAATCCAGGTGACTTTAACACAGCACCCATAAGATCATATTTATTATGTTCCATATTTTTTATTGACTGGCTAATGGAATCTCCAATAAACTCATATTCCCAACCTGTATATTTAGCGATTTCAACTAACCATTCATAGACGACACCGCCACGTGTGCCATCTGCGTATGTCTCACATATACCGCGTGTTTCAGGGAATGCCACCTTTAAAACTTTTTTAGCCTGTGTTTCTGCAGCATTCGCAGTCACACAGGCACAAATAGACATTATTATCGCTAACCAAACAAAAGTACTTTTAAGAAGCTTCATATGAAAATTGTTACCTTATCTTTCCTGTCAATCAAGCTTGTTTATTATATTTTAATATTTATATTCATTTTAACAAAATTATATCTTTTGAGCAATTAAATATAAGTTTTATTATTAATTTTACAATAAAAAACAAAACACCCTCCATCAAATAATTATTGGTGGAGGGTGTTTAAATTATTTCCGCGGCAAAAAGATTTTTATAGTAGTCCCTTTGTCCAGTTCACTTTCCAGCTCAATGCGACCTTTATGGAACATCACCCCATGCTTGACTATGGAAAGTCCCAAACCTGTGCCGCCGGTTTCTTTAAAGTGACTTTTATCAACCCTGTAAAAGCGTTCAAAAACCCGCTCTTTATCAGCACTGCCGATACCGCAGCCGGTATCCTTAAATGTCAGTACTGCTTCACCGGGAATTACGGCTACTGTAATCTCAACGCTGCCGTTTTCACGATTATACTTGATCCCGTTGTCAATAAGGTTATAAATAACCTCGCTCAAAACTGCAGGTACTCCTTCTACCTCAGCTTCACAGCCACTGACGCTTATTGCGACATTTTTTCCGGCAGCCTGTTCCTGCAGACGCTGAACTGTACCTTCAGCCAGCTTTTTCAATTCGATAATTTCCAGGTTGTTCATATTATTCGCCGACTCGTCTAAACGCGACAGTTTCATAATATTATCGATAAGCACAATCAGATGCCCGGCCTCACTGTAGATTTTTTCCAGAAAGCGCTGCTTATCTCCTTCCTGAACTAACCCGTTTTTCATAATCTCAGCATAACCCAAAATCGACTGCAGCGGTGTTTTCAGTTCATGCGAAACATTTGCAGAAAACTCACGCCGCAGTGTTTCTGCTGCACGCTTTTCAGTAACATCAAAAATCAGCAATACGCTGCCTTTACCGCCAACACTGCTGCCGCATAGCTGATAAAAGCGCCCGTCCTTCTGATACAGACTTTCACCGCTGCCGCCCACAGCTACCTTCTGCAGCAGCTCCTGCACTTCCTGGCCTCGCTCCAAAGTCAGAATATTTTTACCAACGACTTCATGATCCTGCAAACCAAATAATTTGGCGGCACTGTCGTTGATCGATAAAATATTCTGCCGGTCATTCAAAAGGATCAGACCCTCATTCATACTCTGAGTAATAGCCGCCAGTTCATTCTGCTTCTGCCGCAGCTGCTTTAAGCCTTCTGAAACCTGCCTCTGCTGCTGGGCGATCCGTGTTAAAAACGGTGCCAGTTCATCATAAGTATCATTTTCCAGTGGGTTTTCCAGATCCACCTGATCCAGCGGTAAAACCATTTTATCAGTAATCCGCCGTGCCAGAAGCATAGCCACCAAAGCCACCACCAGCACTACCGCGATCATATAGGGAATACTGCCGGCCACCGTCGCAAAAACAGAGTCTGTCGTTCTTGCAACACGCAGTATATCACCATTATCCAGCCGCAGCGCAAAATAAAAAGTTTTTTCTGACAGAGTATCGCTCATACGCTCGGCCAAACCAATTCCACTTGCTAACGCTTCCTGTACTTCCTCACGATCTTTATGATTAAGCATTTTTTCGGCTGCCACATGATTGTCATAGATGACCCTGCCGTCAGGAGCAATCAAAGTAACACGAGTCAGCTTACCGCTTTCCATGGTCAATGCCTGCAGATAGCTTTTCCCGCTCTGTTCCAGACCCATTTTTATAAAAGTTGCTTCCTGTCTCAAATCACGCTGCATTGTGGTCATCGACCCCTGGTACATAATAACCGCAATCAGCACGGAAGCAATGATAACAGCCGCCGTTGACAAAAACAGCAGACCGCTGAAAATTTTATTTCTCATAGCCAGCTCCTATACGATAACCGACGCCGCGTACAGTTTCTACCAATGCTCCTGCTTCGCCCAGTTTCAGCCGCAACGTACGCACATGAACATCGACAGTACGTGTCTCGCCGGCAAAATCATAACCCCAGATATCAGTTAAAAGCTGTTCGCGCGTAAAAACCTGTCCCGGCCGCTCTAACAGCTTATGTAAAAGCTCAAATTCCTTAAATGTCAGAACTACCTCCTGACCACCGGCCATCACGCGGTGTTTATCGATCTCCATTACCAACTCGCCGGCAGTAAGCCTGCTCTGCTTATCCTCCTGCTTATAACGCCGCAGTACGGCTTTGACCCGCGACACCATTTCCATCATGCCGAAAGGTTTGGCTATATAATCATCAGCCCCATTATCAAGACCATGAACTTTGTCGAATTCTGAGCCTTTGGCTGTTGCCATGATCACCGGCACCTGTGCGGTCCGTTTATCGCTGCGCAGCCGCTTCAGCAGACTAAGGCCATCTTCACCCGGGAGCATGATGTCCAGCAGAATCAGAGTCGGCTTGCCGCATTCCAGCGCTTTGAACAACTCATCACCGCTGCCTACACCCAGAGCTTTAAAACCAACTGACTGCAATGTATAAACTTCTAATTCACGAATATTAGGATCGTCCTCCACGCAAAAGATCATGCACAGTATCCTCCTCATGTGCTCCTGTAATCATAAACAGCACCCATTGGGAAATGTTTACCGCATGGTCGCCGATTTTTTCAAAATACTTGGCGATCATCAGGTAATCAATAGCCTGCTCTCCGCTATCCTGCGTGCTGCGTATGACCTGGATCAATTCTTTTTTTGCCCTGCTGAACAATTCGTCAACGACATCGTCGTCACGCTCTACCTGCTGAGCCAGGCGCAGATCACCCTTCACAAAAGCGTCCAGACTGGTACTGACCATCTTTTTCGCCGCTGTCGCCATTTGCTGCAAAAGCGTTGTATCGTAATCCCTGCCAAATTCAGCCTTGCCTAAAATCTCAGCAATATTGCCCGCCTGTTCGCCGATACGGCTCAAATCCGTAATCATTTTCAGCGCCGCTGAAATCTGACGCAAATCAGAAGCGACAGGCTGCTGCTTCAAAAGCAGATTTATACAAATATTCTCTACTTCCCGCTCTTTTTCCTCTGTGCGTTTGCCTAAAATAATAATTTCTCTGTTCAAAGCATCATTATCTTCCTGCAAAGCCTGCATCACATGCTCCAAAGCATTCTCGCACAAAGTGCCCATTACGATCAGTTCTGTGTTCAAAAGCTCCATCTGAGCCGCAAATCTGCTCCTTACCATCAGCCAAACCTCCCTGTAATATAATCTTCAGTCTTTTTCTCCTGCGGGTTCGAGAACAAAGTATCAGTATCGTTGAACTCTACCACTTCACCCAAAAGAAAAAAGGCTGTTTTATCAGAAATACGCACCGCCTGCTGCATATTATGCGTTACAATCACGATAGTATAATTTTGCTTCAATTCCAATGCCAAATCTTCTATTTTCAGGGTCGAAATCGGGTCCAGTGCCGAAGTAGGCTCGTCCATTAACAAAACCTCCGGCTGTACCGCCAGCGCGCGGGCAATGCAGAGCCGCTGCTGCTGACCACCCGAAAAACTCAAAGCGCTTTTATCAAGCCTGTCCTTGACTTCATCCCAGATTGCCGCCTTACGCAAAGCCTCCTCCACCATATCATCCAGCTTAGCTTTGCCTTTGACGCCATGTGTTCGCGGTCCGAAAGCAATATTATCATACACACTCATCGGAAAAGGATTCGGCTTTTGAAAAACCATGCCCACACGTTTACGCAGCAAATTAACATCGTCATTGGCATAAATGTCATCATTGTCCAGCAAAACCCTGCCTGTAATACGGCAGCCTTCGATAAGATCGTTCATTCTATTCAAAGATTTCAGCAGTGTTGATTTGCCACAGCCAGAAGGACCTATAAATGCAGTAATCTCTTTTTCCGGTATCCGCATATTGATATTTTTTAGCGCATGGAATTCACTGTAATATAAATCCAAAGTTTCAATAGCTATTTTCGTATCCATATTATTTTCCCTTCATCAATTGTTTTGCCAGTCTGCTCGACAGAGCGTTGATAGCAACAACGATCACAACTAAAATTACAGCCGTCGCATAAGCCTGTTTCATGTACAAACCCTCGCTGGCCAGCACATACATATGTACTGCCAGAGTTCGTCCTGACGACAGCACCCCATCAGGAAGTGCCGCCACCGTACCGGCTGTATAAATAAGCGCTGCCGTTTCGCCTACGATCCTGCCAATGGAAAGAATAACGCCCGCCAGAATACCGGGAACCGCTGAAGGCAGAACTACGGCAAAAACGGTCCGCAGCTTGCCTGCCCCTAAGCCATAACTGCCTTCACGGTAGCTGTCAGGGATCGCTTTTAATGCTTCTTCTGTCGTGCGCATGATAAGAGGTAAAATCATGATCGCAACAGTACAGGCGCCGGCAAGTAAGGAATAGCCCCATTTCAAATAAGTAACGAAGAACAGCATACCAAACAAACCATATACAATCGAAGGGATACCGGCAAGAGTATCAGCAGTTACACGTACCAAGCTTACCAGCCTGTTGCCGCGGCTGGCATATTCGACCAGATAGACCGCCGCAAATATACCAAGCGGAGTCGCAATAGCCAGCGCCATTATTACCATCAGCACTGTATCAACCAAAGCAGGAAACAGAGAAACATTTTCTGAATTATACTGCAAAGCAAACAAACCTGTTTCTATATTTGGCAGCCCCTGCCACAAAATATACCCCAGTAAAAAACTCAACACCATGAAAGTAATCAGCGCTGCAGCAATCACACAGCCCAGTAAAAACAACGACAGCGGATCGCGTCCGCATTCATGCAGCTTACGGTTAAGCTGCGCTTTTAAACCCGTCATTGCTGCACCACCTTACCTTTCAGGTACGAAAAAGTCAAATTAATAATCAGGATAAATACAAACAGAACGACAGCCGTTGCAATCAACGCATCACGGTGCAGATCCGCAGCATATCCCATTTCAATGACAATATTTGTTGTCATCGTGCGCACGCCTTCTAAAATACCTATAGGCATTCTGGCCTGATTGCCTGCGACCATAATTACAGCCATCGTCTCGCCGACGGCCCGTCCCATTCCCAGAATGATCGCCGCCATAATCCCCGACTTGGCAGCCGGCACGACTGTAAAAAATACACTGCGGACATGCCCTGCTCCTAAAGCCAGAGCCCCTTCATAATAACTGTCAGGCACCGCACGCAGCGCGGCTTCAGCGACGCTGATCAGTGTCGGCAAAATCATCATGCCTAAAAGCAGTGAAGCCGTAAGCATACTGCTGCCGGTACCGCCGATATGTTCACGGATAAACGGGACCATCACTACCAGTCCGAAAAAACCATAGACAACTGAAGGAATACCAGCCAGCAATTCTACAGAAGGCTTCAGCACATTGTATATTTTCTCAGGACAGAAACGCGCCATAAAGACAGCCGTCAAAATCCCGACCGGAACTCCAACGACGATCGCTCCCAGCGTAACGTACAAGCTGCCCAGGATCATCGGCAGAATGCCGTAGACATCGTTGGCAGGACGCCATCTTTCTCCTAAGAAAAAATCTGCAGCGCCGATTTTGCCGATAGTCGGCAGCCCGTTGGCAAACAAAAACAGACAAATCATAGCTACTGTAGCGATAGAGGCACACGCCGCCAGCAGAAAAACAAACTTCATTATTTCTTCTTTACGCTTCTCCATACTCCCTCACATTATACAGGCGGCTGCCCCTAGAGGCAGCCGTTAGTTTACAGTGTTCAGTTTTATCTGCTTACAGTTTATTCCATTCAGTAATCTTACCGGTAAAGATTGCTTCGACCTGTTCTTTTTTCAGATCGCTGACTTTATTATCTTTATTTACTATTACCGCAATACCGTCAGTAGCGATAACAGTTGCTTTTAAGCCCTGTTCCAGCTCGCTCTTCTTCAAGTCGCGTGAAGCCATACCAATGTCACATATACCGCTGACAGCAGATTTAACGCCGGTAGTGGAATCACTGCTCTGGATCTCGATATTAGCAGCCGGATTGATTTTCATATACGCTTCTTTCAGTTTCTCCATTGCCGGAGTTATGGAAGACGAACCTGCTACGACTACTTTACCTGCCGGTTTGGTTCCTTTATAAGGCGCAGCTTTGTCATCGCCGATGCAGCCGGCCTTAGCTACTACCTCCTGGCCTTCTTTTGACATAATGAAAGCAACGAAATCCTGGGCAACTTCGCTCAAACCATCTTTCGTACAGATATTGAACGGACGGGCGATTTTATAAGCACCGCTTTTTACATTGGCTGCACTTGCTTCTGCACCATCGATTTTCAGCGCTTTTACTGTATCGTTTAAAGAGCCCAGAGAAATGTAGCCGATAGCGTCTTTATTACCGGCTACAGTAGTCATCATGACCGAAGTATTATTGGTAATGGCAGCATTATCAGTAGTATGGTCGATTTTTTTGCCGTCAGCATCCTTCTTCTCAATACCGAACAATTCTATAAAGGCACCGCGTGTACCGCTTCCATCCTCACGGGAGATAACAACGATCTTACTGCCTGCTGCCGCATTATCAGCCTTCTTTTCCGATTCACTGCTGCCGCAGCCGGTAAAAATTATCGTACTCATTGCTGCTAATAAAATACCTGCTGCTTTTTTGTTCATTTTCATCACTATAGCCTCCAAAATTTTTATGATTTATTTTTAGTTTTCTGACTATGGCTATAGCATATCCCAGCAAAGTAAAATCCGTTAGCGCAGTTTTGTAAAATCAATGTAAAGTTTGTAAAGCGAACTGTTTTACAAAAAACAGCCTCCAACAAGTTTTATTACTTGTTGGAGGCTGTTAAAGATTATTTTTAAAGCGGAAGCTTGACTGAAATCGCTTCGCCAGCTCTGAACAGTATGGCATCTAACGCCTTCTGTGCAACTGATCCGCTGCCGATAAAGAAATAGTCAGTAGAATCTTCAGCTTTCATCAAATATTTTTTATTATAAAGTTCTTTATCATTCTTTAAATCCACGATCCGCAAAACCAGCCCGGTTTCCACATTTTTATCAAAATATATAAAATTAAAATGTGTTTCTTTTGTAATGGGCTGCAGCTCGGTATAAACAAAATAATCTGCCCCGCAGCCATCAACCTGCGCCGTCAATTCTGCAAATGAAGCTTTTTCAAATGACTTTTCTTTGAAGTTTTCACCATAAGGTTCAGCATCGATTTCAAGATAAATTCCTTCGATTTTCTTCTGCAGCTTTTCCAATGCTATTTGGGTAAGCTTTTCATCATAACGTGTTCCGGCGATATTGTTAAACACCAAAAGCACGCTGCTTTTCTGTCGCAAGCTTTTAGCCGCTTCAGCTTCGCAGGCCGCAGTAAAAAATACAAATATCATTAAAAAGACCCCCATAAGCCTTTTATCAAAATATTTTTTCATTATAGAACCTATTTTTTATCAGCAGCTACCGCAACAGGTTTTTCTTCCGGCAATCTGACAGTTAAAACAGAAGTGATCTGTTCGTTGATCTTATTCAGGGCTTTCATGGCAACCGATTTATTACCTATGCCGCCGATCATTGTGCTGTCGGAAGCTTTCTCAGTAAACTTGCCATTATATAAATATTTACCATTTACCAAATCAATGATTTTCAATGGTACAGTAGTCGTTATATCTTTACCAACTGTAAAGAACGTCACTTTGTCTCTTGCTATAAACGGCTGCACTTCAATAAAAACGACATAATCAACATCTTCACCTTCAAAAGCATCAACTATATCGGCTCTTTCAGCCGTAGTAATATCAACAATACCAACTTTGTTTAACTTTTCGATATATGGTTCACCATTGATATAAATATATTTATCATCATTGATGCATTTTTCCAAATTGCCTAAAACCACTCCATCTACTTCGTCATTATAAGTAGTCTCGGCATTATTTACATAAAGCACAGCTACTTTAGGCATATTTTCCATTCTTTTGGCTTTTTCTGCCTGATATACCGGGTCGCTCTCCACCCTGATTTTTTCCATTCTTTCACGCATAGACACAGGAGCGTCAGCAGGTTCTGCAGCAAGTGCCGTAGCTGTGCTGAGTGCAAAGATCATAGTTAATAAATACAAAATTACTTTCTTCACCATTATCCCACCATTCTTATTTTATGGACTTCCATAAATTCTTTACTGTATCTGATAATTTATCACATCTTAATTCTACAGGTAAAACTTCACCCAATTATTATTCTTATAGCAAAAATACTATGCAAATACACTTTAAAGTTTTGCTTGTATTTTTATAAATAAATCATAACACACATACATATATCCAGCAATACTGTTAAAATAAAATTACAAAAAAATAATCTTATCACACATTTTTCAAACAAAGCCATCTATGTTATAAAATCACAAAGCGGCAACACAATAAATGTGTTGCCGCTTTTGCAGACAAACCTGAATACCTTGTTACGAATCATTAATCTTCTTTTTGAAGTTCTTCCTGTACATAATTAGGCAGAGCAAAAGCACCGAGATGTACCCCGGGATTATAATAACGATTTTGCAGCCCAAATTCAGACCAGCGTTTAAAGTCAGCATCTTTCACTGGATCAAGACCTTTCGAAGCAAACCCGAACAACCAGTGTCCAGAAGAATAGGTAGGCATATAAAATTGATAAACTGTTGCTATGGGAAATACCGAAGCAAGTTTTTTATGCGCCCGGCGCATTTCATACGCATATTCTTTATAGTAAGGTGATTCGTGCTGATTGATCAAGATACCCTTATCATTCAGCGCCCGGTAACAATTGCGGTAAAACTCGGTCGTAAAAAGACCTTCGCCAGGTCCAAGCGGATCTGTAGAATCGACGAGTATCAAATCATATGCACCCTCAGGCGCGTCTTGTACGAATTTTAACCCGTCGCCAAAAATCAGATTGATCCGCGGATCATTATCCAGCGCACAAGCAGTCTGTGGAAAATATTTCTGGCACAGACGTACGACACGTTCATCGATTTCGACCATATCTACCTGCTCTACTGTTTTAAAGCGGCAGACCTCACGTGCAGTACCACCGTCACCGCCGCCAATGATCAAGACCTTTTTGATGTCCGGATTAACTGCCATCGGCACATTACTGATCATTTCATGATAAATAAATTCGTCCTTTTCGGTAATCATAATCAGCCCGTCTAAAGTAAAAAATTTACCAAAGGTTTCCGAATCAAAAAAGTCTATTTTCTGAAAGGAAGTCTGCTCGCTATATAATTGCTCTTTGACCAAAATCGAAAGTTTGGCGTCGGGAGCGTGAAATTCAGAAAACCATAAATCCAGCATACTTACTCCTCCTTAAAGATTGATGCGGTCCATATTTTTGCCGTAGAAGATCTCGTCCATTTCATGACGCAGCTTGGCCTCAATCCGTTTTACTTCGCCTGAATGCAGCTGTTCTTTGCTAAGCCCGAACAGATAGTTATCAAGGTCGAAATCTTTGAGCTTACACTTGGTATGGAAAATATTTTCCTGATACACGTTCACGTCTATCATCTGGTAATGTTCCTTTACCAGCTCAGGGATATAATCTTGAATTGAAGTGATATTGTGATCTATAAACAGTTTATGTCCTGTAATATCACGCGTAAAACCACGCACACGGTAATCGATAGTCATAATGTCGGTATCGAAACTGTGGATCAGATAATTAAGCGCTTTCAGCGGTGAGATCTCACCGCAGGTAGATACGTCGATATCGGCCCGAAATGTACTGATACCACCGATAGGGTTATATTCGGGATAGGTATGCACCGTGATATGGCTTTTATCTAGATGGGCTAAAACTGTTTCCGGTAAAGGGCCCGGAGCGGAACTGTTATCTTCAGCACCAACGCTGTGCAGACAGCCTTCGGCAATGAGGATAGTGACACTGGCGCCCTGCGGCTCATAATCCTGCTTGGCGATGTTCAGAATGTTTGCTCCGATAATGTTGGAAACATTTGTTAAAATTTCCGTAAGACGGTCGGCATTATACTGCTCGTCGATATACTGCAGGTAAGCCTCCCTGTCTGCTACCGTCTTAGTGTAGCAAATGTCGTACATATTAAAGCTCAGGCTTTTCGTCAGATTATTGAAACCATGTAGCTTTAATCTCCTTACCTCTTTCTCCAATTCAACAAATCAGCTCCTTGTCACCAAATTTATTGCAAGTTTGCAATATGGATTATATTTATTATATATGCAAACTCTGGCAAAAACAATAAAATAAAAAAATACTTCCTACGTTACGTAGGAAGTATCAAAATCCAGTTTAGCGCATATTGATGAATTGTAAATCTACGCCGAAGTCGCCTGCTTTCAGCGTTTGGATAACAGCCTGAAGATCGTCTTTTTTACCTCCGCTGACGCGTACCTGATCGTCCTGCATCTGAGCATTGACTTTCAATTTAGTCGCTTTGATCGCGGCTACGATCGCTTTGGCTTTTTCCTTCGGTATACCCTGCAGGATAGTAAGTGTCTGGCGAACTGTGCCTTTGGATGCCGGCTCTACCTTACCCAGCTCCAGGCAGCGCAGCGGGATATCGCGTTTAGCCATACGGGCACGCAGCATATCGATGATAGCGTTCAGCTTGTATTCGTCTTCAGCTGCCAATTTGATACATTTTTCTTCTAATTCGATGCTGGCATCACTGCCGCGGAAATCATAACGCTGGGCGATCTCCTTTTTCGTTTGATTGACCGCATTGTCCATTTCCTGCATATCGACCTGCGATACAACGTCAAAAGAACTGTCTTTAGCCATGATGTCACTCCATTCATTGATTTGTTAATAATAATATTATATCAAAAAATCGGGAGCTTGTCATTTCGTCAGCGTCACCGTATCGATCAGCTTACCGTCCTGCTTCAGGCTGGTCACTGTCAGCTTACCGTCATTAACAGTCAGCTTCATATAATTAGGCTGGTCAAGCACGCCGTCAAAAGCGACCTCCTGCGGCTTGGAACGCGAACCGGCCCAGGTTTTATCACCACTGCGGCCCGAAGAAATATAGATCGTTCCCTGTGATGCCACATTACCGTTTTTAAACGGAGCAGAACGGCCGTAGGTATGATTATGAGCAGAAAAAACTACATCGACATTGCCACGGTCAATAACTGGTAAAAGTGCCGAGCCCAGTTCATTGGGTCTGCCGTCCTGATAGCGGAACAGATTACGGTGCACCAACACGATTTTCCATTTCTTATCACTGGCGGCCAGATCGCGCTCCAGCCAGCTCACCTGACTTGCGATCAGTTCAGGCTGCCACTCGTTTAATTCCTCCTGCTGCGTATCGATTACAGAAAAATGCACATCGCCGTAATCATAGCTGTAAGCCTGCTTCTGCAAACCCTCCGGCCCATTCAGGGGCAGATCGAACAAATTAAGATATAAATCGCCGCGGTAAGGTTTCCATTGCAGCGAATAATTTTCATGGTTGCCACTGATAGGAGCAACCAGAATCTGCGGCAACAGCCCGGACACTCCACGGAACCAACTGCGCCACTGGCTGTATTGCTCGCCGTTATCTACAAGATCGCCCATATTGATGAAAAAGGCGGCTTCCGGATCGTGACTGTAAGCATAAGCGGCAGTCTTACGCCAGACATTATAATCAAGGCTTTGCGAATCGCCGAAGATCAAAGCCGTAAAAGCGCCGCCGGTATCTGTTTTCAACGTTTGCCATGCAGAAAATTCTTTGCCGCCGCCAGCCCTGTATTCATAAACAGTTCCCGGCTCCAAAGCTGTCAGCGTCACACTTTGCTGATAAACCGTCCCTGAATCTGTTGCAAATTCTTTGCCCTGCGCCCACACCCTGTGAAGCTCATTTTCGCCCTGCAGCTTATATTCCACCCAGGCATCGCTTTCCGGCGCCTGCGTCTGCCACATAATAGTCCGCGAGGTTTTACTGTCGGCAGTAATCACCTGCCGCAGCTGCTGCGGCTCGTAACGCGCAGGCTGTTCGGCGCCGCAATATTGACGTTCATAAAAAAAGATACCGATCCCGACCACGGCAAGCATCAATGCCAGCAGGCCAGTTTTTGAAAAAGCTTTACTCCATCTCATTTTTTCCCCTCTCTCCCGCTACCATACTGTTTTATGCCAAGCTATACCGCTCCCAAAAGACCGTAATTACCTGCCGCATAAAAAGCAGTTCCGTAAAAAATGTTGATATCATTGCGGAAAAGGACGACAACAGCGCCCTCTTCTTTTTCCTTGTTTAAATTATATAAGTCTGGTCTGCGCTCCAGTCAAGAAAACATTTTGTGAAAAATAATAGGACCCGCCGATAATATTTTCCGGCGGATCCAAAACGTATATGCTTTATCAGTCGATGATATTTTGCTTGTAATCGTGATAACAGCTTCTCAGCTTCTCCATTGTTTTTACCATTTCCAGCTTTAACTTGGAGGCGGCATCAAAATCGCCGCGGCTAAAAGCATCGCGGATCATAGTAAAGATACACGGAGCCTCGACAGAATCTTTAGCCAACATAACACGCAGCGCTGCGATCTTCTCCCACAGCTCATCGTCACATTTATTATAGAAGCCAGTGTCATGCAGACATTTCATTGCCACGATCTCAGCATGGAATTCGGGGATGATCCTGTTTAAGAGCTCGGTCTGCCAGCGAACCAAGGCACCTTTGGCAAAAGAATCGATAAATTCTGCGCGCAGGATATTGCCGCTGGTAAGAGCAGCTTTCTTTTCGGGATATTTATTAAAGCCGCACATATTTTCCCACACAGTTGCAGGCGGTTTACCAAACAGACGGCTGCGTTCTTCCTCGCTGAAGTCTTCAAAAACATCATCTTCGCTGCGGTATTCGCGGTCTTTTTCCAGATAGAAGCCTTCAACGCCGGCCTTTTTGGACAATTCGGCTTCCAGTTCCTTCAAATTTTTGCCTGATTCCACACAAGCCTTGATTCCATCCCACATTGCCAGATAGAAAGCAGCGATAGCAATATAGGTATTAGTATAAGGATTAGGCGAACGCATTTCTATACGGGTCGCCATCGGACTGTCGATATCGCGGATCAAACCTGCCAGAATCGTACGGTTACGGGAAGGGACCTGCGGACTGATACCCAAAGAGGTAACGATACAGACAGGGGCTTCAAAACCTGGCTTCAAGCGGTTCAATGAATCGATCGTAGCTGAAATAAAAGGATTGATTACCTCATAGTTCTTCAAAAGGCCCATCATTGAACCGTAACCGATAGCAGACAGAAAATCCGCTTTCATATCGCCGGGCGCAAACAGATTGACCATTTTACCATTTTTGAGTTTTGCGGCAATACCGACATGGGTATGTTCGCCGCTTCCTGCAACGCCGGGGATCGGTTTAGCCTGGAAGGAAACTTCCAGACCGTTCATCCGAAAAACCTCTTTAACGATAATGCGGGCCAGCAGTTCGTTATCAGCAGTTTGCAGACCGATGTTAAATTTCCAGTCTACTTCCAGCTGTTCCATAACATGCGTCATATGACCTGCGCCGTCGATCTGTCCACGTACGCCGCCGCATTCTTTATGGCCCATTTCCGGTTCCAGACCATAAGCTTCCATCATTTCTATAGTCTGTTCTAAAGCGGTACGCACGTTACCGCGGGTACGCTGCCAGTATTGCTCCTGCATCATCTGCGAAGAAGAAAGGGCTTCGATCGGTGCGTCTTCACGCGGAGATTTAACCCAGAATTCCAGCTCGGTAGCACAGGTAAAGACCAGTTTTTCAATCTGAGACAGGTCAACATGTTCAAGACCTGCTATCTGCGGATGTTTTTTGAACATTTCCAGCATTTGTGCTTCCACATAATCCAGGCTGTTTTGCAGGATCGAACGGGAATCAACAAAGATTTCGTTGTGGATCAGGAAACAGGGTATGCGCAGGGTTCCGACCATTTTACCTGTCTGAGCATCAAAATGCTCGTAATTATAATCAATATACCAGTTGACACTTTTGTCGACCTTCATATCGACGCGGGCGTTATTTAAAGTAGCAATGCCCGGCAAAACAACGGAAGAACCATCAGTCTGAGCAGCCATACCTTCCAGGAAGCTGTTGATATCTTCGATAAATAAATTGATGGGCACTTTTTCGTCGGTATCGTTACCGGCAAAGTCCACACCCATAAAAGAAACAAATTTGATTTCCGGGTGCATTTCCAGCAAAGCCTTCAGTTCCTCCGGGGTTTGCTGTTCGGGGTTAATGTAATACAACATTTCTTTGTTCATCATAGCAATCACTTGCGGCACTGTGCCGCGCTCCTTTCCCAATGCTGAAGCTGAAATACAAATATAAAAAGGACCTTCCTATTTTTAAGCAATAAAATAGAAAGATCCCCATTGATCTATCGCCATCATTATAACAAACAACAGTCAGGCTTGTCCAGTGTTTAAAACAAACTTTAAACACTTTTTTTAACCAAACACCAAATATCACTTGCTCAAAAGCCGGATCAATATTTCTTCCAGCTTTTCAAACTGCCGGCCGCCATAGCGGATTTCGATATTGAGCTGTGATAGTTCCAAAAGTGCCCGTTCCAGTTCACCCAAGCCAAAGCGGCGGCTCTGCTCCGCCATTTTTTTTACAGCAAAAGGCGCGGCTTTTAACTCTGAAGCGATCTCGGCCTGCGAGGCCCTTCCTTCCAGAAGTTCTTTGACACGTCCAAGACGTCGCAATTGGAACGAAACCAGGCCGCATAGCGCCAGCACAGTATTACCGTGCTTACGTTCTTCACCCAAAAGCTCCAAAGTCTGCCCCAGCTTCTTTTCGGCAATGGCGTTCAGCAGCGCAAAGCGCGAAACTTCAGGCAACGCAGCGAAAGTCTGCTCGATATCATCTTTCGTCCAAATCTTACGTTCACCGGCGTAAACCGATAGTTTTTCGATTTCCTGTTCCAGCAGCAGCAGCGGCGCATTGTCAGTTACCGACAGATATTCCATGATCGTTTGTGACGCTTCATAATCAAAACGGCAGCCGCGCAGCGCAGCCTGTTCGTCCAGCCAGGGCTTCAGCTGATAGGATTTGAGAGACTTGCATTCCACCATCGCAGCAGTTTTAAGCAGGCTTTTATAAAGTTTACCGCGTTTATCGATTTTTTCGCCTAACAGCAGTACCTGACAATGTTCAGGTACATCAGCCAGCAGTTCTGCCAGCTCTTCCTGCTGCTGTTTGCGTTTTTCGCCGCCATCCTTACCTCCCCACAGCTTTTCATCTTTAATGATAACCAGACTGCGTCCTGAGAAAAAAGGGTAGGTATTGACAGCAGCAGATACTTCCTTTATATCCGTATCACGCTCAAAAACAGTTATTTCCCTGTCTTCCAGCGCGGCGTCGCCAAAAACAGCCCGCGGTAAAGCAGCGGCTATTTTATCTTTATAATAGCCTTCTTCGCCGAACACTGCGATTACACCAGCTACCTGTGTACCGGCACTTAATTGCTGCATAATTTTTTCTGCCGTGATTTCCATGTTTGTACTCCTTCAAGCCACTAAAAAAATTCCTTCTGATACCGATAACTATAACATTTTACCTGGCTGCCGTCAAAAGTGATTTTAAGCGCTCCGTCCTGATCTGTACGCCGCACCTGAGCCCCGCAGGCTGCCAGACGCTGCAGCGTTTCACTGCCAGGATGGCCGTAGCTGTTGGCCGCACCGACTGAGATAACCGCCAGCTGCGGACTGACTGCCGCTAAAAACGGCATTGAAGAAGAAGCATTACTGCCATGGTGACTGACCTTCAATACCTGACCGGGCTGAATCTGCCCCGCTGCCAGCAGTTCCTCCGTTTCTGTTGCATCACCTGTAAAAACAATGCTGCCGTCAGCAGATACAACCCTCACGATCAGCGAGCTTTCATTTGCATCGCTGTCAGCGCTACCGACAGGCGCGCTGATGATCTGTATTGCAGTATTGCCCAGGGAATAATTTGTGCCGCTCTCGGCATATATAAGCTGCGCTTTGGTATTCTTCAGCAGTGCCTGTATATCTGCTGAAGGCTGTTCCTGAGGCATAATGAGCCTGCGTATAGGTATATTTTCAGCTACTGCGGCCGCTCCTCCTGCATGGTCGTGGTGTCCGTGGCTTAAAAGCAGCATATCCAGACTGCGAATCCCCAGGTAACGCAGATAGGGCAGAACGATACGGCTGCCCGTATCATAGTCACCACGCAGACCACCGGTATCAATCAGCAGCGTCTGACGCTGCGGTGTTACGACCAGTGCCGCATCCCCCTGTCCCACGTCGATAAAATGTACGGTCAGAGGCTGCGGCCTGAATTTATCATAAAGCCCGATCCCCACCAGCATACAGCAGCATAAACCGATCAGCAACCGTCTTTCGCAAGCAGTGAAATCATCCCAGTCGCTGCTGCCGAAAAGCAGCAACAACAGTAAATAATAGACAGCGCCGCATAAAAGAGGCCAGCTGCCAACAGTGACAGTTGCCCAGCCGCCGGATGCCAGCCAGTGAATGATATTCAGCAAGGGGTGCAGTAAAAGCCCTGCCAGTAAAAACAGCAGCTTTCCCAACCCAAATACCGGCAGGAGGGCATATCCCGCCAGTGTCAGCAGTAGTGCCAGTTCCAGCAGCGGTACTAGAAGCAGATTAGCTGCCAGCCCACTCAGTGAAAGCTGATGAAAATAATGGATCAAAAACGGCAAAGCCGCCAGCTGTGCTGTTAAAGATACTGCCAGGATCTCGGCAATCCCCACAGGTAAGTAACGGGTACACAGGCCGCTCAGTACCGGGTAGAAATACAGCAGCCCCGCTGTTGTGGTAAATGATAACTGAAAACCTGCGTCCCAAAGCCAGCGCGGTTCATAGCAGAGCAACAGTATGACCACAGCACAGAAAATATTACTGCGCTGCGGCAGCCTGCCACTAACGCCAGCTCCAAATAGTGCCAGCGACATAAGCAAAGCCCTCAGTACAGGCGGTTTGAACCCGCACAAAGCCGCATAAAAAAATAAAATCCCTGCCAGCAGCGCCATAGTACAGTGGTTACGGCGCCGCAGCAGTACAAGCAGAAAGCCTGTCACCACTGCTATATGCGTACCAGATACAGCCAGCAGATGCGCCAATCCCACAGCAGCAAAATCTTCCCGCGTCTGCGCGCTGATACCGTCGTAACCACCTAAAGTCATACCGGCTAAAACAGCCCCGGCCTGTCCCGGTACAGTATGCTGCAGATTTGAACGCAGCCCTGCAGCCAGTCCGCCGATATACTGCCTGATACTTTGTCCGTCCCCGGACAAATACAGCTCACTGCCTTTTATAGACATTCGCCCCTGTAAATCCTGCAATTCGTTCCACAGCCCGCCATCCCAACCACCCGGATTGGCAAAATCAGTCAGTGGTTTAAGCGTTCCCTGTACAATAACGCCACCGGTTATTTTCTCGCTAAGATCCTGCCCTTGGACGAACACACGTACTTTACCAGATACTGCGATTGCTGTATCTGGTAAAGAGCTGCCAAGTTCCGCACTATTTGTCTGCACCGCTTGACAGGCAAGCACCAGACTGATTCCCTGCGGCGTTACTTTGACACTGCCAGCTTCCACTCTGCCGAAAATACGTACTTCCTGACCGGTAAAAGTCTGCAAAGGCAGCTGCGGCTGACGCATGGCCCCGCTGCCGCTGGCAGCGCCACAACAAAAACACAAACCAATACCTGCCGCGGCCAACAACTTTACTCCAGCCTTTTGGCGGCAGCACCAGGCAAGCAGCAGCAGAAAAAGTGCCGCCAGTATCAATGCTGGTATCAACGGCAACAGCTTACTGAGCCCTGCGTGGCAGCCAAGCAGAAATGCCAGTGTGGCGGCGACAATGATCTGTTCCAGCTGACGCTGCATCACAGCTCCAGATAAGGCTGCATTTTGCTAAACTTGGCCTTACCGATCCCTTTGACCTTCATAACATCCTCGATACTGGCAAACCCATGCGCCGCCCGATACTCAAGTATACGCTGCGCGGTAATATCACCGACCCCAGGCAACGCTGTCAGTTCGGCAGCCGTAGCCGTATTCAAATGTACCTTGCCGCCAGCTTTTGCTGTGCCCCTGCCACTCTCAGCAGCAGTCTTTACCGAGACCAAAGTATTTGCGCCTGCTGCCTCAGCAGCTGCACCTGCATTTACCGGCGCAGTCTGCTCACGCAATTGCCTGGCACTTAACCGCGGCACATTTACCTGCATACCATCTTTCAGCAGCTTTGCCAAATTAACTTTATCGGGATTAGCTTCCAGTGTCATTCCTCCGGCAGCGGCGATAGCCGCAGTAGCTCTGCTCCCTGCGGGGATTTCATATAAACCCGGCTTTGCTACCGCACCGCTTACATATACCTTAACTCCCCGAGTCTGTACCGCACTGATACCAGCTGCCGGTACAGGCACAACAGCAGCAGTATCCTGCGGGCTGCTTCCCAGCAGACTGCCGCCGGCACATAAAACTACGGCAGCCCCCAAAGCTGCTACTTTTCCTCTCAGCCCTCGTTCCATCATCGCTATCCAGCCCCTTTAAAACGCAAAAAGCAGAGTTCCTGAGGTCAACAATAAATTCGTTATACCTTAGGAACTCTGCCATAGCGTCTTTATGATTTGATCTTACTGATCCAGCTATTTAATTTTTTTCTGCGATTTAAGGTCTGGCAACAATATTGACCAAACGTCCGGGTACGCAGACGATCTTCACGATCTTGCCGACATCGACCATAGCAGCGATATGTTCATCCGCCAAAGCCAGTTTTTCCAGTTCTTCCCTGCCGGCTTCCGCAGGTACAACCAAACGGCCTTTGACCTTACCGTTGACTTGCAGCACGATCTCGACATTATCGACCTTCATGGCCTCTGCCTCGGCTTTAGGCCAGCTTTGTGCATGCACGCTGCTGTCAGCGTCGATGACGCCATGCCACAATTCTTCGGTTACGTGCGGTACGAAAGGAGCAAGCAACCGCAGCAAAGCGGAAACGGTTTCATAAACCAGACCGGCATTGTAATTTTTCTGAGCTTCCTTATAAACATATAAAGCATTGACCAACTCCATCATCGCACTGATTGCAGTATTGAAATTAAATCGCTGCTCGATATCGTCGGTAACTTTTTTGATCGTATTATGCAGCACGCGGCGCAGCTCTTTATCAGCTTCATCCAGTTTTGAAGTATCATAGCCGGTGACCTTTTGGGCCAGCTCACCCTGGAAGTGGCTGACGATACGCCAGACACGGTTGATAAAACGGAAGGAACCCTCCACGCCCTGATCGCTCCATTCCAACTCTCTTTCAGGCGGAGCAGCAAACATAATAAACAGACGAGCAGTATCGGCACCGTATTTGGAAATGATCTCTTCCGGAGAAACGACATTACCTAAAGATTTACTCATTTTCGCACCGTCTTTAATGACCATGCCCTGAGTCAGCAGGTTGGTAAATGGTTCGTCGTATTTTACAAGGCCTGCGTCACGCAATACCTTCATAAAGAAACGTGAATACAGCAAATGCAGGATCGCATGCTCGATACCCCCGATGTACTGATCGACCGGAGCCCAGTAATCAACAGCTTCTTTACTGAATGGAGCAGTATCGTTTTTCGGATCGGTATACCGCAGATAATACCAGGAAGAACACAGGAAAGTGTCCATAGTATCGGTCTCGCGGCGGGCCGGTTTACCGCATTTGGGGCAGGTGCAGTTAACAAAGCTTTCACTGGTTGCCAGCGGTGAAACGCTGCCCGCATCAAACTTGACGTCTTCCGGTAAACGTACCGGCAGCTCTGCTTCCGGCACAAGAACTTCGCCACAGTCAGGACAGTAAATAATCGGGATCGGAGCCCCCCAATAACGCTGACGGCTGATGAGCCAGTCGCGCAGACGGTAGTTGACATGACGGGAACCAAAGCCTTGTTCTTCCGCATAATCCATAATAGCTTTGATTGCAGCATGCATCTCCATGCCGCTGAACTTGCCGGAATTTACCAGCACGCCCTCTTTTTCTTCATAGGCGGCAGTCATATCTTCAACTTTTAATTCCTGGTCTTTAGGAGTAACGACAACGATCTTATCCAGACCGTATTTATCGGCAAACATCCAGTCGCGCTGATCACCTGTAGGTACACCCATAACAGCTCCGGTGCCATAATCGTACAGGACATAGTTGGTGACCCAGATCTCTACCTGGCGGCCATTGAAAGGATTGACAGCATATTTCCCGGTAAAGATACCTTCTTTTTCCGACTCGCTGGAAGTACGTTCAATATCGGACTGGTTGCGCACACGGGCGCAGAAAGCCCTGATCTCGTCTGCCTTCGGATTATCCCGGCACAACTGCTCTACCATTGGATGCTCGGCAGCCAGGACCACGAAGGTAACGCCAAATGCCGTATCCGGACGGGTAGTGTAAACAGGTAGCTTAGCATTGATGCAGGGCACGTCAAAGCTGAATTCCAGACCTTCACTGCGCCCGATCCAGTTTTTCTGCATCGTCTTAACGCGTTCCGGCCAGCCGTTCAAAAGTTTCAGATCATCCAAAAGTTCTTCCGCATAATCGGTAATTTTGAAGAACCATTGTTCCAGATCTTTTTTGACGACCTCATGGTCACAGCGCCAGCAGCGTCCGTCGATAACCTGCTCATTAGCCAAAACAGTGTTGCATTCACCACACCAGTTGACAGCAGATTTTTTCTTGACGGCCAAACCGCGCTTATAAAACAGCTCAAAGAACCACTGGGTCCATTTATAGTAATCTTCCTTACAGGTGGCAACTTCGCGGTCCCAATCATAGGACAGTCCCAGTTCCTTCTGCTGACGGGTCATGTTGGCGATATTTTCCATCGTCCATTTAGCAGGGTGGATACCATGTTTGATCGCGGCATTCTCAGCCGGCATACCAAAAGAATCCCAGCCCATCGGATGCAGCACGTTAAAACCGTTCATACTGCGGAAGCGGGCAACTACGTCGCCGATGGAATAATTGCGTACGTGCCCCATATGCAGGTTGCCCGAAGGATACGGGAACATTTCCAGCACATAAGACTTGGGTTTGCCTGCATCAATATCAGTTTTAAATGCCTTGTTATCTTCCCAATATTTCTGCCATTTGCTTTCTATGGCATGGGGAGTATACTTTTCTTCGATCATTCTTCTCATAACCTCCTAAAATTTGCTTACCACCGCAGCGCGGCAAATAAAAAAGTCCCCGGCTGTTAGGCCAGGGACGAAATAGCTTTCGCGGTACCACCCTGATTGCCGAAAAAAAATCTCGGCCACTCAAAACCTGTAACGCCGGTTATGCGTCCGCGCTTTTGACGCGGCTCCTCCGCGGCGAGTTCACCTTGCTCCCGTATTGACTCGCAGCTGCCGTCAACTTTCTGCAACAGGGATCTGTGGTTACTACTCCGCTTCACCGAATTTGTTCATTCTGCAAATACTTTAACCATTATATCACAAATCCGCGGAGTTTCAAGTCTTTTCTTCCCCATCTGCCTAGTACGCACTGCAGGCGGCTTTTAATGCTCTTCGCTCATCTGGAGCCTGCTTACTCTCCCTCAAGCTTAATAGTATGACGCTGCTGCACCAACAGCCAAAATGCCAGTGTGATCACCAGTACGATGATACCTGACAATGCAAACATATTGGCATAGCCCAATATCTCGGTAATAAACCCCAGACCCATAGCGCCGACGACGATGCCGACTTCAATAAAAGCAGTAAAAAAACCCAGTGCTGGTCCACGTTCTTCCGGCCGGGTAACATCAACGACCAGTGCAGTAAGCGCCGGCACTAAAGCTCCATATCCCAGTCCGAATAATATTGCGATCAGCCCAAGCGTCCAAACGTTATCCATAATAAAGAAACACATAGCCGCCAGTGCAACCAAAAGTGAAAACGGCAAAATCACCAGACGCCTGTCGACATGATCGGACAGCTTACCGGCAAAGACCCTGCTGCCCATCGTCGCCAAAGCATAGACTACGAAAAAAATACCATAATCACTTATATTCCGCTGCTGCGCATAAATCGGTAAAAAAGTAAGAATCGCGCCATAGACCAGTGATGCACCCAAAAGGCACAGCGAAGACATAAAAATTACCCGCCGCCTGAAAATCGGCAGCAGATCCAGTTTTTGTTCCTGCTCATAAACAGGATTCGTTTCCTTGAGCGGCAGTAACACGAAAAAGCATACTAATGCCGTAACAAAAGTCACGTTGAACAAAAAAGGATAACTTTGTGTATGCTGAAGGATCCAAATGCCTGCTGCTGGAAAAACAGCCATAGAAACCACACTGCAGGTCTGATAAATCCCCAACACCTCGCCGCGCCTGTCTACCGGCGCATAATCGGCTATATAGGCAGCCGATGCCGCCAGATACATCGCCAGACAAACACCATGCGCAAGCCTGAGTACGACCAGCGGCACCACGCCGGTAACTCTGCCGAACAGCAGAAACAACAGTGCAAAAGAAATCGTACCCAGAAGCATCATACGCTTACGACCCCATTCGTTGGCCAGTTTACCCAAATACGGCCGTATAATAAAGGACGACAGGCCGAAAGCGCCACCAACCAGCCCGATATCGGCAGGTGTACCGCCCAACATCTCCACATACTGCGGCAATACCGGAATATACAAATAAAAAGCTCCGTAATACAAAAAATTAGCCAGGCAAAACAAAATAAAATTCATTGACCACATACTGAAATCCTGCTGCTTTGTCATAGTTGCCCCTCCCCTGCGTTTTGATACTTTCATTGTATAAAAATGCTGAAAGCGGCAACAGCAACCAGGGATAGAAAGGAAAAAGATTCTCGCATCCTAATTCAGACTTTATATCTATATTAAACGGATTAATCAGACTTTGGCAGTAGACACAGGCATTTATTTTCGCGCTGAGGTCAAACCTGTCAGCAATTCCTTGCATTCCTTCTTAAAATAAGCTAACATAAAGTTAACATTAAGCAGCAAAAATGGAGCATAATTCATGAAAATTTACGCTATCGGCGACCTGCACCTTTCCGGAAAGCCTCCGTCCAAGCCTATGGAAATCTTCGGGAAACACTGGGCAGACCACGCCGCCAAGGTTGCAGCCAACTGGCATCAACTTATCAGCAGCGACGATACCGTCATCATCTGCGGCGACACCTCCTGGGCCATGGACCTGCAAGACGCTCTGACCGACCTGAACTGGATCGCCGCCCTTCCCGGGCGCAAAATCATTCTGCGCGGCAACCATGACTACTGGTGGTCATCTTTAAAAAAGATGCAGACTGCGACAGAAAATAATTTCAGCTTTCTGCAAAACAACTTTTTTACCTGCGGCACGACTGCCATATGCGGCAGTCGTGGCTGGCTCCTGCCTTCATCTGACAATTTTAACGCGGACGATGCCGCTATCTACCGCCGTGAAGGACTGCGCCTGGAGGCTTCACTGGAAGCTGCCAGACAAGCCGGCTACAGCGATATCATAGCCGCACTGCATTATCCGCCTCTTTATGACGCTGCAAATGAATCTGTTTTTGCCGAACTGCTGGAGCGTTACGGCGTCAGGCACTGCGTTTTCGGCCATATTCACGGCAGCGATGCAAGCATGGTTTTTGAAGGTATCCGCAACGGCATCACCTATAAGCTTGTCAGCTGTGACACGCAGGGTTTTATACCGCAGCTGGTAAAATAAACAGCGAAGAAGGCGTTCCTATGCCCAAAAATATTTCCGCAGCAACACTGATGGTTTTATCCGCCTGCATCATTTGGGGCGCACAGCCGATGTTCGTCACTTTTGTCGTCCGCGAGTTCGACCCGATCCCTCTGGTCAGTATCCGTTATTTTACAGTAGGCGTAGTGCTGCTGGCAGCGCTGGCTTACAGCGGCGAAAAACTGCTGCCACCACGCAAGGCCTGGCTGCCGCTGTTTTTGATGGGCGTCCTCAGCGTTGGCGGCAACAATGTTGCGCAATTTACAGGCCTGCAATACTCGACCGTAGCCAACCTTACTATTATTGCCTCGCTGACGCCTGCCGTGACCGCACTCTTAAGTCTGGTGCTGCTGCATGAACGGCTGCACAAGCTGCAATGGCTAGGTATCGCCGCCAGTATCATCGGCGCCGTTTACCTGATCAGCAAAGGTTCGCTTTCAACGATTATCAACCTGAACTTTAATTTCGGTGATATCCTGTTCTGCGTCAGTATGGTCGCCTGGGCTTTTTATACCATTCTTGTCGCGCAGGTCAGTAAATATGTATCTGCCTACAGCGCTGTAGCCTGGGCCGGGCTGCTTGGCTCGCTGACTACGGCTGCTTACAGTATCCTGACCGGGCAGTTTGCACTGCCCTATGACCTTTCCGCTTTAGCTTGGGGGTCCTATTTTTACGTTATTTTTATCGGCAGCCTGGTCGGTATGCTGTTCTGGAACAAAGGCATCCGCGTTATCGGCCCCAGTCAGGCCGCCGTGTTTATGAATCTGATGCCGTTAGTAGGCATCATCTGCGGCATCGCCTTTCTCGACGAAAGCTTCTATACTTCCGAAGCAGTTGGCGGCGCTCTTATCATCGCCGGTGTGTATCTGACTACTCAGTACCGCCTGCTGGCCTATAAACTGGCCAGATATCTGGTCAAACGCCGGCGGCAGAAATCATTGAACGACTGTTAAACTTTTAAGTTACGGGCAGATGCCCGGCACTTTATAAATCATCATCGAAAGGTCTGTCAGCACTGCCATGCAAACGAACAAGCTTACCGCCTCGGCACTTTTGATCTGCACTTGCGTCATCTGGGGCATTCAACCTATGTTCGCCAAATTCGTTGTCAGGGAAATGTCGCCCATACCTATGGTCAGCATTCGCTACACTATCGTAGCCCTGACGCTGTTTGCCATGCTTGCCTGGCGCGGCGAAAAGCTGCTACCACCACGCAGGACCTGGCCGGCCTTATTTACCATGGGCATCCTCGGCGTCTGCATCAATAACGTTACCCAATTTACCGGGCTGCAATATTCGACAGTCACCAACTTTACCATTATCGCCACACTCACGCCCATCGTGACGGCTCTGCTCAGCTTTGTGCTGATCCATGAACGTCTGCACCGCCTGCAATGGCTCGGCATCTGCAGCAGCCTGTGCGGCGCGCTGTACCTGCTCAGCAACGGTTCGCTTGCGGCCATATTGACGCTGAGCTTTAATATCGGCGACGTACTCTTTTTTACCAGTCAGGTCGCCTGGGCACTTTACTCTATCATCGTCGTGCGCATCATCGACGATGTTTCCCCCTTTGCCATCGTCGCCTGGTCGGGTCTGTTAGGTTCGCTTACCACGGCAGCCGGCGCTGCTTATTTTGGTCATTTCGAACTTCCCTCACTACTTTCACCGCTGGCTCTTGGTTCATATCTGTTCGTCATTTTTGCCGGCGGGCTGATTGCCATGATCTTCTGGAACAAAGGTACCGGCATCGTCGGACCCAGTCAGGCAGCCGTATTTATGAACATCATGCCGCTGGTCGGCATCGTCTGCGGGGTGCTGTTTCTTGACGAACAACTTCTCATCTCCCAGGCTATTGGCGGCGTACTTATCCTCGGCGGCGTCTATCTGACCACACAATACCGTACCGTCGCCTATCGACTGGCAAAATATTTTACGCATCGCCAGCGTAAACGACAGCCGCTGCGCTGACATATCGATGATGGGCGACCTAAGCACAAACAGATCAAAATATCTCTCACAGTCAAGCTTCTTCTGCTCGCGTCTGCAACGGCGGCGAGCCTTTTTATTTTAACAGGTACTATGTCATCCCCGACTTTATTGACACAGGCTGCGAACAGTGCTATGCTAAAAATGTTTACGGCATATGTCGCAAACTCATAACAATTACAGTAAAGGAGCGGTATAACAATGAAAATCGCAGTTACTTATCAGGACGGCGACATCTTTCAACACTTCGGACACACCGAATTCTTTAAAATTTACGACATCGAAAACACTGACATCGTCAAAACAGAAATCGTCAGCACCAACGGCAGCGGCCATGGCGCGCTGGCACAATTTCTGCACGAACACAGCGTCGATACTCTGATCTGCGGCGGTATCGGCGGCGGCGCTCAACTGGCATTGTCACAAGCAGGCATCAAGCTTTATGGCGGCGTTACCGGCAAGGCCGATGATGCAGTAAATGATTTGCTCAATAATAAACTGAACTATGACCCGGCAGTAAAATGCGCCCACCACGAACAGGAACACGGCGGCGCAGGCCACACCTGCGGCGCACACGGCTGCGGTAGCAATAGTCACCACGGACATTAAGCGCCTTGCCCTGCATGATTTACCTGAACAGCAAAATTCAGTACACTACTTACTCACTGCTACGGCAGTGGGTTTTTCTTTTTCCGGATTTTTCAACTTATTATATTAATTTTCTCTACTATAAACAAGATCCTATCTCATGATAAGCAACACTACTTTTCCAACGTCTGAGCTTTTTTATTGCTGTTTTAGTTTTGAAATAAAATTTATTTATATTGTTGACTAAAAAAGTTGCATCCTTTCAAAGTCGTAGTATAATAGGCATTATAATAAATTTAAAGTTTTTGAGGGGATGCACTTATGCAAACAAAAAAATTAAAATACCTGCTGCTGTTTGCCGTTATCGCAATAGCCGCCGCAGTGGCATGGTACTTTGCCTACTGGGTCAAAACGCCGCAGTATTCGCTGGGCCTTATTGGCAGCGCAGTACAAAAGCACGATTTTGCGGCTTTTGAAAAGCACGTCGATATGGAAACACTTTACAGCAGTGCTTATGACGATGTCGTTGTTGCCTCTTTTGGTAACGAACGCCTGTCAAGCCCGATTCTGGCTGCGTTAGTACAGAATATCAAAGGTGTTGCCGTCCCGATCCTGATCGACCAGACCAGACAATACGTCAACGGCGGTACTATGGAAGAAGCAGATCCAAGTGATGCTGACTCGCCGATGCTGCAAAACAACGGTACTGATATCGTCAATAATCTGAAAAACAAGACAGGTGTCAATTCTATGCAGTATCAGGGTGTGGAAAAGATTCAGAAAAATGGCAGTGTCGCTGTCGTAACCATCAAAGTTTTCGACAGCGAATTAGACAAACATTTTTTAGTAGAGCTTGCTATGCAGCAGCTTGCTGACGATACCTGGCAGATAACTAAGATCAACAATCTGAAAACTTTGATCAATGAACGTGATCAGGCCTTACAAAACAAACTGGCTGAAATTAACGCTCCTGTACAAAAGCAGATCGACGACGCTGTTGCCGTTTCTCCGCAAAAAATCTTTATAACTTCGGCTCCTTATTCCGGCGTTATCCGCCTGTTAGAAGCAGATATTCAGCTGACTAACAACGCGATGAAGGAGTTGCAGTATTTTACCGGTGTTCTGGAGCTTTACAACGCTGATAACGAATTATTTTACAGTGGCAATTTTGCCAGCAGCAAAGATCTTGCCGCCAAACAGACCGCAGTTTATAAATTCAACTGGGAGCTGAACCCCTTTCTGACTGATGATGCCAAGGTTATGAACAGCGATTTCAGCAAAGTGACCTGGAAGGCTTCTCTAAGCAGTCTGTCCTTTGCCGATGGCTCTACAATCGAACTTTTAACGCAGCTGCCTGTTAAAGCAGCAACTAAATAAAAACGTGAAAGCCGTAACGCCGATCCAACAGCGTTACGGCTTTTTTATTACCACTGACAGCAGGCTTTCGCTTTGCTGCGGATCAAAGCACCGCCATCTTGCAAAGTTCCGTCGGCAGATGCCAGCTTCCACAGATCCCATCTTTCAAAAGTCGTTGCCGGCCCATAATCATCAAGGTCAGCCGCTTCTGCATGAGTCATAACATAATTATCGTCGATCGGCAAATCCAGTCCCCGGCACAAAACTGCTACTACCCGCGCCAAGGTTTCTAACTGCTGCCGTGTAGGCGGCACGCTGCCAAAGTCCACACTGCCATCGGTATAAGCCACCGCGTCGGCGCAGCAGCAGATGCTTACCGCAACTGCGCCGCTGTTACGATGCCATGTATGCTCTTTATATTCTGTCAGTTTCCCGCAGCTGCTCCACACTGTACCGTCACCTGTGATGTTCAAATGATAGTCGTCATAAGTATTGTTATAATGCCCCGCCGTCCAGTGCAAATAAATCCTTCTGATCTCACCCTTTGCGTTTTCAGCCAGCGCCGCCAATTCCTGCAATGTTATTTCACGCATTTTCTATCCCTCCGTCTCAGGCTGCCTGCGCCTGCTGCTCATCATAAAACTTCTCAACAGTTATATCACAGGTTTTGCCATTGCTTTTTATAATAATATCGCCGCATAAAGCAGTATTGAAAACATCGGCCTGTAAATTGTACAGTCTTTGTACCACTTCCGGGCTGGGATGCTTATATTTATTACCTTCGCCGCTGCTGATGACCGCTATCTTCGGTTTGACAGCAGCTAAAAATTCATTGATCGATGATGTTTTACTGCCGTGATGCGCCACCTTTAAAACCTGCGCCTGCAGTGCCTCAGAGTCAGTTTGCAGCAGATCACGTTCTACTTCGGCCTGAATATCCCCGGTCAGCAGCATTGCAAAATCTTTATACTCCAACCGCAGCACCAGACTGTTGTTATTGGTGTCAGAAGGAGTCCCCTTATACAACGCCTGCGGACTCAGGACCTTCAGCTTCACCATTTCATTGACCGGAACTTCCTGACCGCCGCGCAGCACTTCAAAAGGAATCTGTTCCTTTTCAATCTGCAAACGAAAGTCGTTATACATTTTAGTTTTATAATTCTGACCGCTGTCATAAACCTGTTTTACCGGAAACCTGTTCAGCACCGCTTTCATCCCGCCGATATGGTCGGCATGCGGATGTGTAGCGATCAGCATATCGATCTGCTCGACATGATTTTCTTCCAGCTTAGTCAGCAGCCTGGCAGCTTCGCTGCGGTCGCCGCTGTCGATCAGGATATTTTTCCCCTGCATTTGTACCAGGATACTGTCTCCCTGTCCAATATCCAAAGCAGTAACGGCAAGGATATCGTCAGCAGTTTTCACAGCGTCCTGTGTTTTTGCCTCCGCTTTTGGCGGCATTTCTTTGGGTACTGCAGTATCCATTGCCTGCAACTGCTCCAGCAAAACCGGCACATAACTTTTTACCAGCTCGCTGTCTTTAGTAACAACGCCGGCTGCAAGCACCAGCGCAGCCAAAAGTATCGCTAAAAATGAAGTCTTCTTCATATGTTCCGCTCCTTAATTTAAATGCAGATCGTGATGCAGCGGCTTAAAAACACTCATTTTACCACCGTGCTCCAGCACTGCTGTTGCAAAACCTGCGTCATAATCCGGCAGCTTCGGCATTTTGCTTTGCTGAAGCTGTTCATTGCCGGGCAGCAGCAATCTTAAAGCATAATCTATTTTTACCGCGCCCAGCCACATCAGGTACTCTATCTCGACATCGTGGAAGCCGTCCATATCGGTCCTTAGTGCAGCACACAGCTGTTCCACCTGCAATAGCTGTTCCATATTCATTCCTCTGGTTCCACGCTCGCGCCAATATTCTATGATCTTTCCTATCCCACGACCTAAAATAAGCTGCTGATGCTGTTTCACCTCAAAAAGCAGCCGGCGGCGCAGATACACGACCTGATCCAGCCCTACTGCCAAAGTGCGGTTGGCAAGCTCCAACTTGCTCATGTGTGAATTATCCCACAAAGGTTGGCTTGCACCGGATGCATCCAGCATCAGTAATGGAACAGGCGATTTCAGCATACTTTCGCTGCCCAGATTATCATAAACGCCGCCATCAGTCAGATAGAGCTTGGCCGGATTTTCCGGTTTCTGCGTTCCCGTACCGTAAAGATCCCTGAATTCTCTTGCCTCTACATCCAGCTCCAAAGGTGCGAAGCCTACCGGATAAGCAGCCGAAGCCGCAACGGCAAAAGCAATGGGGATATCGTCGATATCACTGCTGCGCCCCAGCAGATAACCGTAAATATCACTACTTTTAAACCTGAATCTTTTTAAGGTATTGATACATGTAGCATTGCAGCTCCATTCTGTCGCTGCCTCTGCCTGCTTCATTTTTCTGCCTTCAAACAGTTCTTCGTCTAACACCTGTGGAAAAGCTTTACTCATCTTCGGCCTTAAAGCAGCCGCCAGAGCCAACTGCTGCAGCTTGGGCAGATATGGCAGCAGATAAGCGAGCCAGGATGCTTTTGTCATGATACGCCTGCGGAAATTGCACTGTCCCAGATTGATCAGTTTCGTTGTCACCCGCCTGTCAAAATCAAGCAAACTGCTGAAATCACCTTCTGCCAAAGCGCTGATGACAGCACCTGCCGCAATACTGCCGCCGGACACAGAGGTTATTTCGTTGACATGTTTTTCAAGTCCCAGCTCTACTAATCTGCGGTAAGCCCCAAGACAGTAAAACGTAGCTCTGAAACCGCCGCCGCTGAAACCAAGATTGATCTTATTATCTATTTCCACTTCATTTTCCCTCCTTTGAAAAAAGCCGCCCATAACAGGCGGCTTTCTTAATCTTCCAGCCATACCGGCCTTCTGGCAAAACCAACATGGTAAACTATGTACTGCATCACCACCTGATGCTCACCGATATTCAGCAAATAGAAGTTCTTCTCCTGTCCGATGATCCGTCCGCGCGGAGAATCTGACAGACAGCGGTTTAGCAGCTGACGCTGCTTTTCAATGTCTTCCTCATTTACTGTTTTTTCTGGATCGGTATTGCCGATAACAACACGTTTTACATAGCCCACCGCACTTACATCAAATGGTTTCGTCATCATAGTTACCTGCCTTTACACCTCATCAGGCAACATCATTATCAGCTGTATAATGTTCTTGCCCCTGTGCTCCTGCTGCCGCAGTTTTCTGGATACTTGTGGGGTTGATCGCCGTATTGAGGATATCCAAAACACGGGACAGACCTTCCGGCATCTCGCCCTGAGTAGCGCGGACCTGCACATGATATTTTGCGGAATTATCACTCTTACGGGTATTTTCCTTATGACTGGAGATAGATCCCTTAACTTTGGCTTTCATGCTGAAAGGACCGATCTGCAAACCCATCTCTGCTTCCAGCTCGCCTTTTTTATCGTCGATTTCCGACTGAGTTTCCGAAGATTTTACTTCCATATCGAAGGTAATATCTACCAGATCGATCGACAGAGACGGAACTTTGACCATCGCCAAAAGCGGGATATTCATTTCCACTTTTTCAGAAGCGGGACCATTGCCGTCATCGCCGTTAGCGCTGCGGGTAAAGCTGAACCCTACGGTACGTACGACCTGTTTATCGCCTTCCTTAACCAGGCCGACCTCTTCAATAAAGCGAGCCGTTGCGCCGGCCAGCATCGTCTGTGCGTCACAGGCAGCCTGCAGCGGACCGCCGATCAAAGACTCCATTGGCAAACCGCCGAATTCTTCCGCCATTTTTACTAATGCCATAATTAACTACATCCTTTCTGTTTGTACTTTATCAGGGCAGTATTTTCACCATCTGATCATTGATTTTCATAACTGCTTCAGGAGGATCGTTAGACTCAAACAGCAATTCTACATCGACAAAATTATCGGTATCCGTTTTGTTGGAAGACAAAATATTTGCCAGCAGACCGCTGTCATTGCTTTTACCATCATCCCAGCTGCTCAGCTTTACCTTAAACTTCAGCTTCATCTCCTTCAGCTTCAGAGAATTCATCGGTACCAGCGCAATTTTCGGCACCTGCACCAGTACATATTCCAGTTCGCCTGTGTCAGGATTGATACGAGGATATTGGATATCAAAAGTCAGCGGTTTCTGCGACTCGTCAAAATAACGTTTCATAACATTCAAGTGCTGATTTTCAATCATGCTGTGCGCTTTTAAAATTGATTCCTGCATCGCTCCCAACAAATTCTCAAAGTATTGCTTTTTCGCCATCACGGCTCCTCCTCATAATCAAAATTTACGGCTGTAAAGATCGGTCACCTTAACCTGCAGCGCTCTTGCCAAAGCGTCAAGAACCGGAACAGTCGGATGCCGTTCGCCTAATTCGATCGCACTGATCATACTTGTACTGATACCTGATAATTTAGATAAATGCTTTTGAGTCATACGTTTCTCAGTGCGGACCTGGAAACAGATAATAACAAATCATAAGCCAGCCCCCCTTTCTAGGTGCCTTTTTCTTTAGCTCCTCCCCGCAGCTTCAAAAAGTTTTCCATACCGGCTTTGGCAAAATAACCGCTGATGATAACAGAAAACGGACCGTCAACATAATCTATCAGCCTGTCCGGTATTTCTCTGTATATTAACCAAGTGCCGGCCGAAAACATTATGATGCCGACAAATAACCAGGTCACCGTTCCGACAACCTTTTTGGAGAAGCTCAGTTTTTCATCATCAAGTTCCATAGCTTTCACCTCCCTGGCTTTACATTACTATTATCTTTATCCACAATGGTGGAATATTATAAGAAATACTTTATTATTTTAATGTTTTACGAATTTTTAAATTGTGAAACATTTTTATTTTTGCTTTTTATCCTTTCATAAGTCCTCGCAGCTGTATCCCAGTACTTAGAAAGGGCAATAAAAAAGCCCCGCTTACAAAATGTAAACGGGGCTTTCGCCTTTTTCTGTATTTTTCCAGGCCTCAGCATGTAAAAAACATGTATCAATATTCACTTTATTACTTTTAATTTTTTTAGATTACTTAAAGCGTTTTAAACGCAGGGCATTGCTTACTACCGAAACCGAGCTCAGCGACATTGCCGCCGCAGCGATCATCGGGTCAAGCAGAGGTCCGCCGAAAATGTGCAGCACTCCTGCGGCTACAGGTATACCAATAATATTGTAGCCAAAAGCCCAGAACAGATTTTCTTTAACGTTGCGGATCGTAGCCTTACTTAAACGCAGGGTAGTACTGATATTACGAATATCTCCGTTGACCAGCACGACCTGCGCCGATTCTATCGCCACATCAGTCCCGCCGCCAACGGCAATGCCCAGATCAGCCTGCGCCAAAGCCGGTGCGTCGTTGATACCGTCGCCAACCATGGCGACGATCTCCCCACCCTGCTGGAAGCTTTTGATCAGCTCGGCCTTATGACCAGGCATCAGCTCAGCTACTACTTCGTCCACGCCAGCCTGCTGCGCAATATAAGCAGCAGCGCGTTTATTATCGCCGGTCAGGATAACGGTACGGATATTCAGCTCGTGCAGCTTCTGCATTGCTTCCTGGGTTTCTTCCTTCAGCGTATCGGCGATAGCAAAAATACCGCACAAATTACGGCCGATCGTCAGATAAACGATCGTTTTACCAACTGACGCTAATTTTTCGCCAAGTTCTATGGCATTCGGCGGAATCATTGCCACAGGCTGTACAAAGGACAAATTTCCCAACCGTACGTTGGTATTTTCACAACGGGCAGCGATACCGCCGCCCACCGTAGTTCTAAAATCTGTACAGGTCGGCAGTTCCATCCCTGCGGCCCGTTCTTTGACAGCTACTGCCAGCGGATGAGCTGAACCTTGTTCAATTGCCGCCGCCAGCCTTGTTATCGCTTCTTCTTTGGCTCCATTCCAGCCGATAACGTCTGTTACTATCGGTTTGCCCTTCGTAATCGTACCGGTTTTATCAAAAACCGCCATTGTTACATTATGAGCTGTTTCTAAAGCTTCTGCATTTTTGAACAGTACGCCTTTTTCAGCACCCTTACCTACAGCGACCATGATTGCCGCCGGTGTCGCCAGTCCTAAAGCGCAGGGGCAGGCAATAACAAGTACGGCAACAAAGACCTGCATGGCAAATTTACTGCCGGCGCCGGCAAACCACCAGCTCAAGCCAGCAACTAAAGCTATCACCAGCACTACCGGCACAAAAACCGCCGCAATTTTATCAGCCGTTTTGGCAATCGGCGCTTTCGAGCCCTGAGCCGCTTCGACCATCTGCATGATCTGCGACAGCATCGTATCCTTACCGACTTTTTCGGCTTTAAAACGCAGATACCCGTCGGTAACTACTGTAGCCGCAAAAACATTTTCGCCGACACTTTTACCTACAGGCATACTTTCACCGGTCAGCATCGATTCGTCAATACTGGCGTGCCCGTCTGTGATCACCCCGTCGACCGGTATCTGATTGCCTGGGTGGACGATAACTATATCACCTGTCAGGATCGCTTCGCGCGGAATCTCTACCTCTTCGCCGTCCTTCCAGATAAAGCCTGTCTTCGGCGCCAGGTTAAGCAGGCTGCTGATAGCGTGTCCAGCTTCACCTTTCGCGCGCAGTTCTAAAAACTTACCACACAAAACAAAGGTCAAAATAGCGCCGGCAGATTCAAAATAAAGACTATGCACAGCATGAGGATTTATTTTTGCCAGAACTTCGTAGGTTGAATAGCTGCTGTAAATAAACGCAGCACCCGTACCTAAAGCAACCAGTGTATCCATTGACGGAACACCGTTTTTCAAGCTGATGATACCATTTTTGAAAAACGGACCGCCGGCATACAATATCGGCAGCGTTAATAACAACTGCACAAAAGCATAGACATCGCTCATCTGATCCGGATCTATCGGTACCGGTAAAAATTTACCAGGAATCATCGGCGCCATCGCCAAATATAACAGCGGCACAAAAAAGAAAGCCGCCACTTTCAAACGTTTCTTTAAATCAAGGGCATCCTGTTCCGCCCTCTGTTCCGCTGTCGATTCTTCGCCCGGCGCATCATGGACAACACCAAAGCTCATTCTGGTCACAGCTTCTTCCAGCTGCTCTATGGTAGCCTGATTTTCATCATAACGCACCAACGCCGACTGAGTCGCCAGATTGACTTCCGCTCTGTCGACGCCGGGAACCTTCTTCAATGAACGTTCCACACCATTAGAACAGGCAGCGCAATGCATTCCTGAAATTTTAATAGTTATTGTTTTCATAAGCTTTATTTTTCAACAGTGAAACCAGCTTCTTTTACTGCACTTTCCAACTGCTCCACTGTAGCCGGGGCTTCATATTCTACAACTGCCATGCACTGCTCCAGGTCTACTGCTGCGTGTTTTACGCCCGGTACATCCTCCAATGCCATTTTTACACTGGCAACACAACCTGCACATGACATACCAAAAATATACATACTCGCTTTTTCCATAATTTATGCCTCCATTTCGAAATTTAAATTTGCTTCAGCGTTACCATTAAAAACCAGCAACGTTAATTTAAGGTTAGCGAAAGCTATCCTTACACATCTTATAAATCAATCTTAACAACCTGTAAAGCCTTTGTCAAATAATACTGTAAAGTAAAAAGATAACTTAAGTTCTTTTAGATAATGTCAGCAATTCATTCCTTAAATCTATTATAACATATGAGTCATTATTCATATATCTTTTTCTGCAAAACCTTTGTGAATTATTTTTCTGACTGCCGCATTATTACCACATTTACCTGCTTTTTCTAACTGTCCTGCTTTATTTTTCAACTTCTGTCTATTTTACACAAACCAGTTTTGTTTTATACTATATTTTGTAGATTTAACTGAAGAAGGTGTTTTTTATGCGTAATGACAATATTACCAAGCTGACGCTGGCAGGTATGTTTGCAGCTTTGGCTTTCGTTTGTTTTACTTATCTGCGGATCGAGATCCCCATGGGCGGCGGTATGACCGGCAAAATTTATATCGGTCATGCTTTTATCCTCCTGTCTGCTCTGATTCTGGGGGCAAAATACGGAGCGCTTACAGGTGCAATAGGTCTGTCACTGGCAGACATTTTAGCCGGTTATACCACATCAGCACCGCCGACTTTTTTAGTCAAATTTCTATTGGGACTGGCGGTAGCCTTTATTGCTCATAAAGTTTTTAATCTGGCTGCGGCAGATGACAAAAAAGCGACTAAGATCGTAACTATAGCGGCTGTTTTCGGCTGCCTGGTCAATGTTATTACCGAACCGCTGATTCGCTATGGCTTCAAAGTCTTCGTTTTAGGACTTCCGCACCAGATAGCCTATCTATCTGCAATCAACTGTGCTGTTTCCATGGCGGTAAGCGCTGTGCCCTCTGTTATTTTAGCAGTTTTCCTGTATAAAGCAGTGCAGCATAGTATCCTGAAAAGCTATAAATTTGTTTAACCTTACATTCACAATACCCCTAAAAAAATGAAGGCCGCTGCTTGTTAAAAGCAGCGGCCTTCATTTTTAATAATCATTGTTTTATTTTAATCTATCATTTACAGCAATAACAGCAGTCCTGCAAGGGAAACTAACGAAATACAGCCTGCGACAACTTTTTTCATGCAGGAAATCTTCTTCTCCCTGCTCTGAGCAGGCTCACATAAAGCTGCTTTTTCTTTAGCTGAAGCATCGATAAACGCTTTAGCATAATATCCATCCAACTCAAGCAGACTGTATTCCCCATTCTCAAATTGAACGGCCAGCTGATACACAGATGCTTTAGGAGGTTTTAACACTGCCCCCATGAGCTCCTGACCATATTCTTCTGTCATCCCCTCAAGTGCACAATCAGACTTTCCTGCAAAAGCATCTTTGATAGCTTCCTCAGTTACAAATTCCCACGTATGAATTGTTTCTTTGCTGATGATAATTCCTTCATCAGGTTCTTTAAAATGCATCTTCGTTACGATCATACAAACTGGATTTAAGAAAACAGCACTGCCAGATAGCTGCCCCAGGATCACTTTATTTTTAGCCATAAAATTTTCATCCTTCTTTACGACAGATTTTTACTATCATTACAGACTTGGCAATTTACACTTTCTCCCCTTCTTCCTGTTATTGATCCGTAATTTTCTCTGCTATTGCTGCTGTTTATTTCTAGCTTTGCGGCAAAGCTCCTGCCTGCCTCCTTTCACTTTTACACGAAATTTACGACAAAAGGCACAGTACTTTATCAGTACTGTGCCTTTATCTGCAAGATAACCAAACTACGCCTGTCTTAATATTTTTTATCTGATTTTTACACCGCTCTGATTATTTCTCAGCTCTGTTAATAGCGCATAGGATACCCAAAAGCGCAGCTACGTTGATATTACTGTCGATACCAACACCAAAGATATGTCCATTACCGGGAATCTTCAGTTCTATGTAACAAATACCCTTCGCGTCAGAACCGCGGGAAATAGCATGTTCGTGATAATTAACAAATTCATAGCCCTCTACGCCGATTCCTGCCAGCGCCTGGAAGAATGAATCTATCGGGCCGTTGCCGACACCGGCAACTTCTTTCATATCACCACAAACATCGATTTTACCTTCAAAACGAGTATGTGTAGTGCCATCCAACTCCCGTTGTTCCAGGAAGCTGTGAGAAGCCAGTTTGTATTTACCATCAAACTCTACATATTCACGGTTAAACAAGTCAACGATCTGTTCTTCCTTCAATTCATCACCAAAAGCATCGGAAGCAGCCTTCACAATATTGCCAAATTCAGGATGCATTTCCTTCGGCAGCCTGTAACCGACAGCATGCTGCAGCACAAAAGCTGCGCCGCCTTTACCGGATTGGCTGTTGATACGGATAACAGGTTCGTATTCACGGCTCAGATCAGCAGGATTGATCGGAAGATACGGTACTTCCCAATAAGGAGTATCGCTTTCCGCCATATATTCGTAACCCTTACGTATAGCATCCTGATGCGAACCGGAGAACGCGGTAAACGCCAATTCACCCGCATAAGGCTGACGCTCGGGCACCTTCATCTTGGTACAGGCCTCATAAATTTTTTTGACCGCCAGAATATTGGAAAAATCAAGCTCCGGATCAACGCCCTGAGTATACATATTCAAAGCAACTGTCACAATATCAAGATTGCCAGTGCGCTCGCCGTTGCCAAACAATGTTCCTTCGATGCGGTCTGCTCCGCCCAGCAGGGCAAGTTCAGCCGCAGCAACACCTGTCCCGCGGTCATTATGCGGATGAATGCTGATAATAGCAGCTTCCCTGTTTTTCATCTTAGTACAGAAATATTCGATCTGATCCGCATATGTGTTCGGCGTTGACATTTCCACTGTTGAAGGCAGATTCAGAATGATCGGGTTCTCATTCGTTGCCCCCAGGGTTTCCATTACCGACTCGCATATTTCAATAGCAAAATCGATCTCAGTACCGGTAAAGCTTTCAGGAGAATATTCATACCGAATATTCATACCGCTGCTGGCAATTTCTTCCTCCGTCAGCTGACGGATAAGTTTTGCACCCTCCACTGCGATCTTGATAATGCCTGGCATATCTTCTTTAAATACGACCTTCCTCTGTAAGGTAGAGGTAGAATTATAAAAATGTACGATAACGTTTTTAGCGCCTTTAACTGCTTCAAAAGTTTTTTTGATCAGTTCCGGACGCGCCTGTACCAGTACCTGAATCGTTACATCATCGGGAATATGATGCCCTTCGATCAAAGTGCGCAGGATCTCATATTCGGTTTCAGATGCAGACGGAAAACCAACTTCTATTTCTTTAAAGCCAATATCTACCAGAGTCTTGAACATCAGCAGCTTTTCTTCCAGCTGCATCGGCGTAACCAAAGCCTGATTCCCGTCGCGCAGGTCAACACTGCACCAAATCGGCGCCTTGGTAATAGTTTTATTCGGCCATTGGCGATTCGGCCACTGGAGCGGCTGAAAAGGAATATACTGTTTACTTGCTTGTTTCATAAATATTTGCCTCCAATCTGTTTATGCCGGCACAGCGGCCCAACTTCGGAAGCGGAAATAAAAAATCCCCGCTCCCTACGATAAATGCATAGGGGCGAGGAACTGTTATCCACGCGGTACCACCCTAATTCAGCTGCCAAGCAGCCCTCTCAGCCTCAAACAAGGCCCAGGCTCTTAACGTTGCCACACGTTCTGCTCTACATATCAAGCAGACAACTCCGGGATGAGCTATCCATAAAACTTTTGCCATCGACTTGCACCAACCGTCGACTCTCTGAGGCCTGCCAGTTTTATCTTGTTCCCTTCACAGTCTTTGAGGTGAAAATTTTTGAATTGTTAAAAGTTATTATACCTACTTGCCTGATACTTGTCAAGAGAAAATATACGACTCTAAAACGTCACCTTCATTAAAATGATTACATAAACTAAATAAAAAGCATACTTTTACTGCATATTATAACAACAGTATTTATTTTTTTAATCCTGTTTAGTTAATTCAAAGGAGTCTTTTCATATTGACAAAAAGAAAACCCGCACAAATTGTGCGGGTTTTGAACTTCTGTTCCCAATGATTAACGTTTCGAGAACTGGCTTGCTTTACGCGCTTTTTTAAGACCGTATTTACGACGTTCTTTTTCGCGCGGATCGCGAGTCAGGAAGCCAGCTTTTTTCAAAGCCGGACGATATTCAGCGTCAACGTCGAGCAAAGCACGAGCGATACCATGACGGATCGCACCTGCCTGACCGGAAATACCGCCGCCAATAACATTTACGAGTACGTCGTATTTGCCTTTGGTTTCAGTAATTTCAAGCGGTTGGTTAACGATGAGTTCCAATGTTTTCAGACCAAAATAATTGGTCAGCTCACGGCCGTTAATAACGATTTTACCTTCACCCGGAACCAGGCGAACGCGAGCAACTGAAGATTTGCGACGACCAGTCGCACTATAAGTAACTACTGCCATTTACGTTTCCTCCTCCGGATTATCTTACGTTGATTTCTAAAGTTTCAGGTTTTTGAGCTGCATGCGGGTGTTCAGGACCAGCATATACATGCAGTTTAGTGTAGATCTGGCTGCCAAGGCGATTTTTAGGAATCATACCTTTAACTGCGAGTTCTACCATTTTTACCGGGTTCTTAGCGAGCATATCGCCAGCTTTTGTGTAGCTGTCGCCGCCAAGGTAACCGGAATGACGGAAGTAAACTTTTTGAACCAGTTTTTTACCGGTCAAAACTACTTTGTCAGCATTGATTACGATTACATGATCTCCGGTATCCATATGCGGAGTAAAAGTCGGTTTGTGTTTGCCACGAAGGATTTTTGCAACTTCGGCTGCCATGCGGCCAAGAGTTTTATCAGCTGCGTCAACAACGAACCATTTACGTTCGATATTGGACGGATTAGCCATAAAAGATTTCATCCTTATGTCCCTCCCTAAAGTATTTCCTGTTCGATGTAATTTTATCGTTTCTCTCCGGGGCTAGTGGAGATAGGCGTAAAATCACGTATGTATATTGTAACCATCTTGACATTTTTTGTCAAGTAAAATCAGGATTATTTTCTGATTTTTTCAATATCTGCCAGAAAATGCGGTATATAACCAACATAATCTAAATAAAGTCCCTGAGGAGGCGCCGGGGCAACCTTAAAATGACGCTTGCCTGCTGCAAATTCACTTTTAAATGCAGCAATACTTTTAGTGCCTTTGCCGACTTCTACCAGATGCCAGACGATATTACGCACCATATGATATAAAAATCCATTACCTTCAATGCAGAATTCCAGTTCTCCCTGCTCTTTTTGCAGCCATTCAGCGCGGTAAATCGTTTTAACAGGCGAACTTTGCACACTGCCGGCCGAACGGAAAAACGAAAAATCATGTGTTCCCAAAAGCAGCTGTGCTGCCTCCTGCATCGCTTCAAGCCGCAGATATTCCCGCATTTGCCAGACATAGTTACGCAGGAAAGGGTCCGCATGTTTATTCTGCACTATGCGATAACAATAACGTTTCCAACAAGCGCTGTATCTGGCATGAAAACCTTCGTCAGCTTCCTCAGCCTGCCAAAGCACGATATCCTTCGGCAGGATTCCTGCACAGGCCTTTAAAAGATTCTCCAATGGAATACTACCGCTGGTTGTCAGCGACACTACCTGCCCCCGTGCATGCACACCCGTATCAGTACGTCCAGAACCGGCTGTAACGATTTTTTCGCCGCAGAGCAAGGATAGTTTCTCTTCAAGCACCTGCTGCACTGTAAGAGCATTAGTCTGCTTCTGAAAACCATGGTAATTAGTGCCGTCATAAGCCACTGTTAATTTCAGAGTACGCATAACGCGTTCCCCCAGCGAATAAACGCCATCAGACCAATCAAAACAAACACTGTCGCTAATGCCGCATAGTCACGTCCATAATAAACGAGCTCGTGCATACGGCTGCGTCCTTCTCCACCGCGATAACAACGTGCTTCCATTGCTACCGCCAGATCATCGGCACGTCTGAACGCACTGATAAAAAGAGGTATCAAAAGCGGCAGCATATTTTTGGCTCTCTGCATCAGATTGCCGCTGGAAAAATCAGCTCCGCGTGCGGTCTGTGCCTTCATAATCCTGTCTGTTTCCTCAAGCAGCGTAGGTATAAACCGTAAGGCGATAGTCATCATCATTGCCAGCTCATGCGCTGGTACGCCAAAACGTTTAAATGGGCGCAGCAGAGCCTCTATCCCGTCAGTCAAAACTATTGGTGAAGTCGTAAATGTCAGTATCGAAGAAATAAGCAGCAGCAGAATCAGACGCATCGACATTTTCAGGCCCATTTCCAGACCTTCCTGCGTTACTTTAAAAAATTTCCAGGAAAAAATTACATTTTCACCCTGCCCTGTAAACATATGGATTACCATTGTCAGAACAATGATGATCCACAGCGGCTTTATTGATTTTAGAACCAGCATCAGCGGCAGACGTGATAAAAGAATAATCAAAAATACGAAACCCCAAAGTATTCCATAAGATACGGCTCCTGAGGCCAGAAAAATAGCGACAATGAAAAATAATGTTATCAGTATCTTCGTCCGCGGGTCCAACTTATGAATCAGAGAATTTCCCGGGTAATATTGTCCAAGCGCAATGTCAGTCAGCATTTATTTCAACCCCTTTGCTGTTTTGATCTGCGCTTCCAGTGCTTCCGCAGTCATGGTATCCGCCTGGATTTCCATCCCGCGTGCACGCAGTTCATCACTGAGTTTAAAAAGCTGCGGTACGTCCATGCTTACCGCCAAAAGTTCATTTTTATGATTTTGATAAATTTCAGCAGGACTTCCGTCTAAAATGACGCGTCCACCGGAAATAACCAGCAGCCGGTTACTGTAACGGGCTGCTTCTTCCATACTGTGCGTAACTAAAATCACAGCCATCCGGCGTTTTTTATACAAAGCCATGATTTCTGCAAAAACAGCATCACGTGAACGCGGATCAAGTCCGGCAGAAGGTTCGTCTAAAATCAGATAATCAGGATCCATTGCTATTACCCCGGCAATCGCCACGCGGCGCATTTGTCCTCCGGAAAGCTGAAACGGAGACCGGCTGGCAAAGGTTTCAAAATCCAAACCCACAAATCTCATCGCGTCTTGGACCTGCTGCTTAACCTCATTCTCCTGCATCCCCTTATTCCGCGGTCCAAATGCAATATCCTCAAAAACAGTTTCAGCAAAGATCTGATGTTCAGGATATTGGAAAACCATACCAACCTGGTGTCTTGCTTTTTTTACGGCTTCACCTTTGCCGCTGATATCCAGTCCATCAATCGTTACTTTACCTGCCGACGGTTTTAAAAGACCATTCAGATGCTGCACTAAAGTCGATTTTCCGCTGCCGGTATGCCCGATCACAGCAACAAACTCTCCTTTGTCCACAGTCAGCGAAACACCTTGCAGCGCTTTGCGTTCGTAGGGTGTTTTAGCCATATATGTAAATTCTACTTTTTCTAATGTTATCGGCATATGCTTTCAGCCAACTCCTCATTTGTAATAATTCCCTGCTGTAAATTCAGACCGCTTTGCCGCAAATCATCGGCAATTTTAGCAGCTAAAGGCGCTTCTAATCCTAAAGCATATAACTCTCGTACATGACTGAACACCTCTTTCGGCGTCCCCTGCATTTTGAGCTTGCCCTCTCCCATAACAATGATTCGGTCAGCCTGCAGCGCCTCTTCCATATAATGAGTTATATAAACCACGGTAATGCCTTTTTCCCGGTTCAATTTTTTGACAGTAGTTACTATTTCTTTGCGTCCCTGTGGATCGAGCATAGCCGTCGGTTCATCTAAAACAATACACTTGGGTTCCAATGCTAAAACACCTGCGATCGCCACGCGCTGTTTTTGACCCCCGGAAAGCAGATGCGGAGCATGCTTGGCATAATCACTCATACCTACCGCCGCCAGCGCGGCATCCACTCTTGTTCTTATTTCCGCCGTTGGCACACCGATATTTTCCGGTCCAAAGGCAACGTCTTCCTCGACAATTGCCGCCACGATCTGATTATCAGGATTTTGAAACACCATCCCTACATGCTGGCGGATATTCCAAAGATTTTCTTCTACCGTAGTATCCATACCCTCGATCAGGCACACACCTTCACTTGGCCTCTGCAAAGCGTTAAAATGACGTGCTAAAGTACTTTTGCCACTGCCATTGGCACCAATAACAGCAACAAATTCACCTTGTCTTATTTCTAAATTGATCCTATCCAGAGCTTTTATTTCTTTATTTTCACTGTCGGTATAAACATGTGTTAAATTTTTTACCTCAATTATAGTTTGCATGGCAAACCTCCGCTTAATTCAGTACCTTTATATTATATTATTCCAGCCCAGGTACGTCAACCGCCTCCAGCACACTTGGTTAACTTTACAAAAATAAGACCCGGAAAATCCGGATCTTAAGTTCAAACTTTCTTATTCTCAAATTCACCGCAGCATCATCTGAGACAAGATTTATTTTTACCTGACTGCAACACCCATAAGCTAATGCTGATGTACATATGTATAAAAACGATCTTTCCGAAGGATCATTCAATTCTATAATAAAGCAAATTTGTCACTTTCAAAAATTGCTTTCATCTGACACAGACAAAAAGGATGCCCCGCAGGATCAAACATCACGCGCCAGCCCTCAGAAAACTGTTCAGCAGCCATTGTTGCTCCGCAGTTAATCGCATGCTGAACTGCCTTTTCCAAATCATTGACTGCAAAGTCCAGATGCGCCATCTGCTGCTGGACTCCCGGCTCTTCCGGCCAGACAGGCGGACAGTACTCCGGATTTCGCTGAAAAAGTATTCCCGGATAAGTTCCCTGTGATGTTCCAGGTGCTCCTATACAGGCCCAGTTCTCATCATAAAAAGGTATTTCCCAATTCAGCAGCTCTGCATAGAATTTAGCCAATGCATAAGGGTCTATGCAATCTACTGTGAAAGAATACATTTTAATTTTCAATTCTTTCTCCATTTTTAACCCTCCCAATACAAGATGCTTTTCTTATTATTTGTCAGTCTTCATCCAGCTGCGCATCAGCTGTACTTCCCGCCAGCCTAAATATGCTGCCAGGACAGCAGCCGCAAAATCTGCTGTCATACCTGCATACATAACGCCGTTGATGCCATAAAACAAAGGCAGTATGACAATCAGCGGCAGTAAAAAAATAATCTGCCTTGTCAGTGAAAGGATGATGCCTTTAGTTGCTTTACCAATGGACGTAAAAAAATTGGAAGAAATCGGTTGGATACAGTCTAAAAAGGTAAAGAACAAATAAATTCTGAAATATTCCTCCGCAAACTGATAATAAGCTTCTGATCCTTCACCGAAGAAACCAATGATCTGCCGCGGGAAAAGCTGGAAACAGGCAAAAGCAATAATGGATACTACCGTTCCTATCAGCAGCGTTAAGCGGTAAGCTTCTATAACACGCCCGTATTTTTTGGCGCCGTAGTTAAAACTGACGATTGGCTGCAGCCCCTGCGACAAACCAATAATGATTGAAAAATAGATCATATTTACTTTCGTAATGATTCCTGAACAGGCCAAAGGTATTTCACTGCCGTATATTGAATCTGCGCCATAATGAGTTAGAGTATTGTTTAATGTTATTTGCACTACCATAATCGCAAATTGATTAAAACAGCTGGCAGCGCCAAGTGCCGAGATCAAACGGGAACGTTCCCAGTTCGGCAGCAAATCGTTTTTAGACAACGGCAGAGTCTTGAACTTCCTTAAATATCCAGCGACCATAAGCCCCGACACAACTTGCCCGATAACAGTTGCAGATGCTGAGCCGGCAATGCCCCAATCCATTACAAAAACAAACAGCGGGTTAAGAATCAGATTGATAAAAGCACCGGTCAGCATACAAATCATCGAATACTTAGGACTGCCGTCAGCACGCACCAAAGTACTGCCACCCGTCCCTAAAATCAAAAACGGGAACCCCAGACAATTGATCCCTGCAAAAATAAGCGCATATTTTAAAACAATATCCGTCGCACCAAAAGCGATCATCAAAGGCTTTAAAAATACCAGTACAAATACCGCCAGCACCACACCACTGCCGACAAGCAGCGTTATGGCATTGCCAATATATTTAGCCGCTTCCTCGCGTTTACCTGCCCCAAGTTTCAAATTGAAATTAGACGCACCGCCAACGCCAAAAAGCAGCCCTAACGCAGTACATACCGTAGTTAACGGCAAAGCGACATTAGTTGCCGCATTACCGTACATCCCAACGCTGCGTCCGATAAAAAACTGATCGACAATATTATATAAGGCTCCTACCAGCATAGCTATAATACTTGGCAAAGCAAAATCATGTAAAAGTCTGCTTATTTTTTCACTTCCAAGTGGATTTTCTTCATTTACCTTCATAAATTATTCCTCGCATATTTCTAACTTTTTCTCATATAATTATTATACATCTTTTTTATCCTGTATTGCTAATGCCACTTGTGAATTAACTGTGTCCCTTTGGGAATTTCCCACTAACAATAATAAAAAAACCAGGAACAAAAGTTCCTGGTTTTCATGCTTATTCTTAAACAAGCTCGATAATTGCCATTTCAGCAGCGTCACCGCGACGAGGACCTACTCTGTAAATACGAGTAAAGCCGCCTTGTCTTTCTGCATATTTCGGAGCGATTTCATCAAAAAGCTTTCTGGTAGCTTCTTCATCGACGAGAACTGCAAGAACTTGACGACGGGCATGCAAGTCGCCTTGTTTTGCCAAAGTAATCAATTTGGCTACATGGCTGCTAACTTCCTTAGCTTTAGTCACAGTAGTTTCAATTCTCTCGTGTTTGATGAAGGAGCTCAAAATGCTGCGAAACAAAGCTTTACGGTTGCTGGAATTACGGCCCAGTTTTCTGTATGCCATTCGTTTCCGACCCCCTTCTTATTCTTCGTCACTATTGCGTAAAGCCAGTCCCAAATCGGCTAATTTTTTCTTAACCTCATCGAGGGATTTACGACCTAAGTTACGTACTTTCATCATGTCTTCTTCGGTCTTTTGAACCAGTTCATCAACAGTATTGATGCCTGCACGTCTCAAGCAGTTGTTGGAACGTACGGACAAATCAAGATCGTCGATGGAAACGGAACCAGGACCTGCTTGGACAGGCTCCTCGACCGGAGCGGTCTCAGAACTGCCAACTACGGTGACCATACTGCTGGAAGCAGCGGTACCGGTTTGGAACAACTTCAGGTAATCAATCATGATACTGGATGCCATGCTGATTGCTTCGTCCGGCTCAACGCTTCCGTCTGTCCAAACTTCCAAAGTCAGCTTGTCATAATTGGTAACGTTACCAACACGAGTATCGGTAACACCAAATTTTACTCTCGTAATCGGAGAATAAATGGAATCCACAGGAATCATACCAATCGGTTGATCAGGGCGTTTGTTCTTATCAGCAGGAACATAGCCCAGTCCCTTGTCGATGGCAATCTCCATATTGAGTTTCGCATCTTTGTCCAAGGTAGCAATATGCAGCTCAGGATTCAAAATCTCTACGTCGGCATCAACAAGGATGTCTGCTGCAGTAACTTCTTGCTCACCGCTGCATTCGATACGTAAAGTTTTTGGTTCTTCACTGCTTACTTTAAGGCAAAGAGCCTTGATGTTGAGGATAATATCCGCAACATCTTCTCTTACGCCTGGAATTGTAGAGAATTCGTGCAGCACGCCGTCAATTTTAACAGCTGTAACCGCAGCACCGGGTAAAGAAGAAAGCAATACTCTGCGAAGGCTGTTGCCCAGCGTGATACCGTAGCCTCTTTCCAACGGTTCCCATACAAATTTGCCATAACGGCCGTCATCGCTGATCTCAGCGGTGACCATTTTAGGTTTTTCTATTTCGATCATGCGGAAAGCCTCCTTCTCGTGCGTATTACCACAATACGCCTAATGTTGGGTGGCAGATGTTCAACTAATTATTTAGAGTACAACTCAACGATGAGATGTTCTTCGATAGGAACATCGATTTCCTCACGGGTCGGGAAACGATCAACTTTACCGCTCAAGCTTTGAGCATCGAGAACGAGCCAAGCAGGAGTAGTTTTGGAAGCCAGGGTTTCAGCCATACCTTTGAAGTATTCTTTACCACGGCTGTTTTCCATAACGCTGATAACGTCGCCGGCTTTTACCAAAGCGGAAGCGATATCAAGACGTTTGCCGTTAACAGCGATATGACCATGAGTTACCAATTGACGAGCTTGGCTGCGGCTATCGGCCAGGCCAAGACGGTAAACTACATTGTCCATTCTTCTTTCCAGAAGAACGAGCAGGTTTTCACCTGTAATACCTTTTTGTTTTTCGGCTTTAACGAAGGTATTATGGAATTGACGTTCTAACATACCGTAAATACGGCGTGCTTTTTGTTTTTCACGTAACTGAATACCGTACTCAGATACTTTTTTGCGTGCTTGACCATGCTGACCAGGAGCATAGGAGCGAACAGCAAAAGCGCATTTGTCGCTGTAGCATCTGTCACCTTTAAGAAACAGTTTTGCGCCTTCACGACGGCATTGACGGCATACAGCCTCAGTATATCTTGCCATTTAGCGGGTACACCTCCAATAAATTAAACTCTTCTACGTTTCGGCGGACGGCAGCCGTTGTGAGGAATCGGAGTAACGTCTTTAATGGAGTTAACTTCGAGACCTGCAGCCTGAAGAGCACGAATAGCTGCTTCACGACCAGCGCCGGGGCCTTTAACGAATACTTCAACTTGTTTCAAGCCATGTTCCATTGCAGCTTTAGTTGCTTCTTCAGCAGCCATCTGAGCAGCAAACGGAGTGCTTTTACGGGAACCGCGGAAGCCTAAGCCGCCGGCAGATGCCCAGCTGAGTACATTACCGTTCATATCGGCAATAGTAACGATAGTATTATTGAAAGTGGAACGAATATGAGCTACGCCACTTTCGATATTTTTACTTACTTTCTTTTTGTTGCGAACAACTTTTTTACCAGCCACTCGTTTATCCCTCCCTCACTGATTATTTCTTCTTACCTGCAATAGTACGTTTCGGACCTTTGCGAGTACGAGCATTGTTTTTGGTATTTTGACCACGAACGGGCAAGCCCATACGATGTCTGCGGCCGCGATAGCTACCAATTTCAATCAGGCGTTTTATATTGAGGGATTCCTCACGGCGGAGGTCACCTTCTACTTTATAATCACCATCGATAGTTTCACGAAGTTTTGCAACTTCTTCCTCTGTCAGATCGCGAACGCGGGTATCAGGATTGATACCGGTTTTGCTCAGGATCTCACGAGACAGGGTAAGACCGATGCCATAAATGTACGGCAGTGCGTATTCAATACGTTTGTCTCTAGGTAAATCGACACCAGCAATACGTGCCATTAACGCTGCACCTCCTTCTTAGCCTTGTTTTTGTTTATGTTTCGGGTTTTCGCAAATTACCATTACATGGCCTTTGCGTTTAATGACTTTGCATTTTTCACATATTGGTTTAACAGACGGTCTGACTTTCATATTTTAAACCTCCTCTTGCCTGTCTTTGGTTATTTGAACCGATAAGTAATTCTTCCACGACTTAAATCGTACGGAGTAAGCTCGACAGTAACCCTATCGCCAGGCAAAATTTTGATGAAGTTCATACGTATCTTACCGGATATGTGTGCCAGAATCACATGACCGTTTTCCAATTTAACTTGGAACATGGCGTTCGGTAGGGATTCTAAGATTGTGCCTTCAACTTCAATTACGTCTTGTTTGGACACAGCGTTTTACCTCCTTACTTCAGCGCCCCGAGACTAGCTTTAACATCAGCGTAAACTTTGCCGATTTCCTGCAGGCCATCGATTTCATGATATACGCCTTGTTTTTTGTAGTACTCGATCAACGGTTCCGTTTGCGAATGATATGCATGCAAACGATTTTTTACAGTTTCTTCTTTATCGTCGTCACGTTGATACAACGCGCCGCCGCATTTATCGCACATACCTTCCACCTTACTGGGATTGTATTCTACATGATATGTAGCGCCGCAGGCCTTGCAGATACGTCTGCCGGTGACCCTGCCTACAAGCTCAGCGTCAGGAACTACGATATTAACCACACCGGTCAATTTAATGCCCAGATCAGTTAAAATGCCGTCGAGGGCAACAGCCTGCTCTTCGGTTCTTGGAAATCCATCCAAGATAAATCCATTGGCACATTCAGGTTTGGCTAAGCCTTCCCGAACAATACCGATGGTAACGACGTCGGGCACGAGGCCACCGGCGTCCATGTATCTTTTTGCCTCTTTACCTAATTCTGTGCCTTGCTTAACAGCTGCACGGAACATATCACCAGTAGAGATATGCGGAATTTTGTATTCAGCAATGAGTTTTTCTGCTTGAGTGCCTTTACCGGCACCCGGAGGTCCCATCAAAAGAATATACATTCTAATCTTCCTCCTATTTCATAAAGCCCTGGTAATGACGCATCAAAACCAAAGACTCTACTTGTTTCATTGTATCCAATGCAACACCGACTACGATCAAAAGGGCCGTACCACCGAAATAGATACCCTCTATACCGGTGATCCAACCAACAACATTCGGCATCAGAGCAATCAATGCGAGAAAGATTGCGCCGGCCAGAGTGATTCTGGACATGATTTTATCCAAGTAATCAGTTGTCGGTTTGCCAGGACGCAGTCCGGGAATAAAACCGCCATATTTTTTGATATTATCCGACATTTCAGCTATATTCACGCTTACTGCGGTATAGAAGTAAGTGAAGAATAAAATCATCAATACATACAAAGTAGTTTGAAGAGGAGTACCCCATGCAAACCAGCCTGCAACAGTTTTTACCCAAGGAATGTCTACAAACTGGCCAATCGTAACCGGAAACATCAGCACGGAGGATGCAAAGATGATCGGAATTACGCCTGCCTGGTTGACCTTTAAAGGAATGTAGCTGGTGTGACCACCGTACATTTTACGGCCAACAACACGTTTTGCATATTGAACCGGGATTTTGCGAATACCTTGAGAGATCGCTACAACAAAGACAATCATCGCCAAAGCTATCACCGCGAACAAAATCACGTTCAGAATGTTAACCGTGCCGGCTTGCAGATATTGGAAAATAACATGCATTCCATCAGGAAGTCTGGAAACGATACCAGCAAAGATGATCAGCGAGATACCGTTACCAATACCTTTAGACGTAATCTGTTCACCGATCCACATCAAAAATACCGTACCAGCAGTTAAACTGATCGCAATCAACAGAATCGACATGATCCCGGGGTTATTGATTGCTGATCTCAGACCATAAGCCATACCTAAAGCCTGGATAAAACCAAGCAGAACTGTACCGCCGCGAGTCAGCTGAGTAACCTTTTTCTGACCTTCCACACCTTCTTTGGACCATTGTTCTAATGTAGGAACAACGACCTTTAATAATTGAAGGATAATGGACGCATTGATATATGGAGTAATACTCATAGCAAAAATTGAGAATTTGCTCAAGGCGCCGCCGGAGAACATATCAAGCAGGCCAAACAAATTACCGCTTTGGAAAAGCTGCTCGATCATGGCTACGTTAACGCCAGGAACAGGGATATGTGTTCCAGCCCGAAAAACGATGAACATGGCGAGAGTAAATACAACTTTTTGCCTGAGTTCCGTAATTCTGAAAATATTAGCGAGGGCTGCGAACACTTAGATCACCTCTACTTTTCCGCCGGCAGCAATAATTTTTTCTTCAGCAGATTTGCTGAAACCCATAGCTTGAACCGTGAGCTTTTTAGTAAGCTCGCCGTTGCCGAGGATACGAACACCATCACGAATGTTTTTGATCATTCCGTGTTCGATCAGCATTACAGGTTCAACTACTGTGCCGTCTTCAAAGCAATTGAGACTACCAACATTGATTTCGACATAATTCATGCCAAATCTATTATAGAATCCACGTTTAGGCAAACGCAGATACAAAGGTTTTTGACCACCTTCAAAACCAGGACGTTTTACGCCGCCGGAGCGGGATTTTTGTCCTTTTTGACCTTTGCCAGATGTTTTACCAAGTCCGGAACCGAGACCACGGCCAACGCGAACGGAGGCTCTTTTAGATCCCGGAGCGGGAGATAATTCATGCAAATTCATCTGTAGCACACCTCCTTGTTTTAAGCTTCAACTTTTTCAACTTTCACAAGATGTTCAACTTTGTGAATCATACCGCGAATAGTCGGGGTGTCGTTTTTAACAACAGTAGAATTGATTTTTCCTAAGCCCAGAGCCTTTACGGTTGCGCGTTGATCCTGCGGGTAACCGATCAAGCTACGGGTCAGCGTGATTTTAACTTGTTCCATCATGCTACCTCCTTAGCCAAGTAATTCTTGTACGGTTTTTCCGCGCAGAGCTGCAACAGCTTCAGCACTTTTCAGGGATTTTAAACCTTCCAAAGTTGCACGAACAACATTGTTAGGGTTATTAGAACCTTGACATTTGGTCAAGATATCACGTACGCCTGCCAATTCAAGTACGGCACGAACAGGGCCGCCGGCAATAACGCCGGTACCTTCTGCAGCCGGTTTCAAGAACACACGGCCTGCGCCGAACACACCAATGATTTCATGAGGAATGGAAGTGCCAACCATAGGAACAGTAATCAGGTTCTTTTTAGCATCTTCAACGCCTTTGCGGATAGCTTCCGGAACTTCGGCAGCTTTACCAAGGCCCATACCAACATGACCGTTTTCGTCACCAACTACAACGAGTGCGGAGAAGGAGAAACGACGTCCGCCTTTAACAACCTTTGCAACGCGGTTGATGAATACGACTTTCTCTTTTAAGTCGCTTTCTTGTTTTTCGAAATTCGCCACTTTTATTCCTCCTTCTATTAGAATTGCAGTCCAGCTTCACGAGCCGCGTCTGCCAGTGCAGCAACACGACCGGTGTACAGGTAACCGCCACGATCAAATACAACTTCTTTAATTCCTTTAGCCAAAGCTTTTTCAGCAATAGCCTTGCCAACTGCTTTAGCAGCTTCAGTATTGCCGCCGTAGTTAGCTTTCAAGTCTTTCTCAACAGTGCTGGCAGCAACAATCGTTTCGCCTGTTACATCGTTAATCACTTGTGCATAAATATTGGACAAGGAACGATATACATTCAAACGAGGTTTTTCTGCCGTACCGATAATATATTGACGAGAACGGAGATGACGTTTTTGACGTTTCTCATTTTTATCAACTCTGTTAAGCAAGAGTTTCACTCCCTTCTTTTAGAAATTACTTCTTGCCTTTAGCGCCAGCTTTACCCATCTTACGACGAACGTATTCGCCTTCATAACGAATACCTTTGCCTTTATAGGGTTCAGGCGGACGCAGAGTGCGGATTTCAGCTGCAACTGCGCCGACTTTTTCTTTGTCTGCGCCGCTGACAACGATTTTGTTAGGAGCCGGAACTTCAAAAGTAATACCTGCAGGCGGCTCTTTTACTACCGGATGAGAGAACCCGAGAGTAAAGTTGATGTTATTGCCTTGTTTAGCGGCACGATAGCCGACACCGGCAATTTCTAAAGATTTGCTGAAACCGGTGGTTACACCGACAACCATGTTGTTGATCAGAGTACGGGAAAGACCGTGCATGGAACGATGAGTTTTTTCATCACTCGGACGTTCAACAGTCAGTACGCCGTTTTCCAGAGTCAATTTCATATCTTTATTGATTTGGCGAGATAATTCGCCTTTGGGACCTTTAACGGTAACCAAATTATTTTCAATAGTAACTGTAACGTTAGCGGGTACAGTAATTGGTTGTTTACCAATTCTAGACACTTATGAGCACCTCCTATCTTTCAAGTATTACCAGACGTATGCCAGCACTTCTCCACCGAGACCAGCCTTACGGGCAGCTTTATCGGTCATCAGGCCTTGAGAAGTGGAGATCACTGCGATACCGAGACCACCGAGGACTCTGGGCAGCTGATCTTTTTGAGAGTATACTCTCAAGCCGGGCTTAGAAATACGTTTGATACCGGAAATAACTTTTTCCTTATTAGCACCGTATTTCAGGCTGACGCGGATAACATTTTGTTTGCTATCGGCAATTACTTCAAAATCTTTAATGAAACCTTCAGCTTTCAAAATCTCAGCAATAGCTACTTTGATTTTGGAGCCGGGGATTTCAACTTTATCGTGATGAACCGAGTTTGCGTTACGAATACGGGTAAGCATATCGGCAATCGGGTCAGTCATTACCATACTTAAATACCCTCCTTCCTAATTTGCTGTTTTACCAGCTAGCTTTGGTTACTCCCGGAATAGCGCCTTGGTAGCTGTATTCACGGAAGCAGATACGGCAGAGACCGAATTTACGCATATAGCCATGTGGTCTGCCGCAAACCTTGCAGCGATTATAACGGCGAACTTCAAATTTCGGCTCATTTTTCCATTTTTCAATCAGGGCTTTTTTAGCCAAGGTATTCCCTCCTCACTTATGCGCTGAACGGCATTCCGAGGAGTCTGAGTAATTCTCTGGCTTCCTCGTCAGTCTTAGCGGTAGTAACAATGATGATATCCATTCCACGGACTTTATCGATCTTATCATATTCAATTTCCGGGAAAATCAATTGTTCTTTCATGCCCAATGCGTAGTTGCCACGGCCGTCAAAAGCGGTGGGATTTACGCCGCGAAAATCGCGTACACGCGGAAGAGCAATGTTCATCAACTTATCAAGGAAGTAATACATGCGGTCACCGCGCAGGGTAACTTTGGTACCGATCGGCATCCCTTGACGCAATTTAAAAGCTGCAATGGATTTTTTAGCTTTAGTGATGACTGGTCTTTGACCAGCGATCAAAGTCAGATCTGCAACAGCAGAATCTAATGCCTTGCTGTTAGCTACAGCTTCACCGATACCCATATTGATGACAACTTTTTCGATTTTAGGGATTTCCATAACATTTTTATAGTTGAATTTATCCATCATGCCTTTAACAGCTTCGGACAAATACTTTTCTTGCAATCTTGTTTTTGCCATTCAAAATTTCCTCCTTTCCCGGAATCTTATTTATCAATTACTTCGCCGCATTTTTTGCAGGTTCTTACGAAGCTGCCGGAAACTGCGGTCTTTTTAATACGAGTAGCTTTTTTACAAGCCGGGCATACTAACATTACTTTGGAAGAAGCAATAGCAGCTTCTTTAGTAATGATGCCGCCTTGGGGATTAGCCTGAGACGGTTTTGTATGGCGTTTTACTTTATTTACGCCTTCAACGACTACTTTAGCTTTTTTAGGCAGAGCTTCAATGATCTTTCCTTCTTTGCCTTTATCTTTGCCGGACAAAACCAAAACGGTATCGCCTTTTTTTACATGCATTTTGATTGCTGCAGTCATTTCAGGAACACCTCCTTATGTGCATTATCAGATTTCTTACAGCACTTCCGGTGCCAGAGAAATGATTTTCATGAAATCTTTATCGCGAAGTTCACGAGCAACAGGCCCGAAAATACGGGTGCCGCGCGGGCTCTTATCATCTTTAATTACAACTGCTGCGTTTTCGTCGAAGCGGATATAAGAACCGTCTGGACGACGAACGCCCTTTGCAGAACGAACAACAACTGCTTTTACTACGTCACCTTTTTTTACAACGCCACCGGGTGATGCATCTTTAACAGCGCATACGATAACGTCACCAATGTTAGCATATTTACGGTAAGAACCGCCCAATACGCGAATGCACATAACTTTCTTAGCGCCAGTATTGTCACCAACATTAAGAATGGTTTGTTGTTGTATCATGGTTTTCCCTCCCTTGCCAATTTATCCGATCGGCAATATCTTATTTTGCACGCTCTAAAATTTCAATAACACGCCAGCATTTATCTTTGGAAAGCGGACGAGTTTGCATAATTTGAACTACGTCGCCAATATGCGCTTCGTTATTTTCATCATGAGCTTTGAATTTGATAGTATGTTTTACACCTTTTTTGTAAAGCGGATGTTGAACAAAACGCTCAATAGCAACTACAACAGTTTTCTGCATTTTGTCGCTTACTACTTTACCGATACGGGTAACACGTGCGTTTCTTTCTTCGGTCACGACTGTTTCCTCCTTCTTCATACTTCAAACACACTCAGGCATTTAACTCGCGTTGACGCTGAATGGTCTTGATGCGGGCAATAGACTTTTTGACTTCGCGAATTTTCATCGGATTCTCACATTGTCCGGTTGCCATTTGAAAACGCAGGTTGAAGAGTTCTTCTTTCAAACCAGCCAATTTGCTGTCTAACTCGGAAGCAGACATTTCACGAATTTCTGTTGTTTTCATTAAGCTTCACCACCCTTTTCTTGTGCGGCAGCTTCGGCTTCTTGCTGTGCGCGGGTCACAAATTTACATTTAATAGGCAATTTGTGGCTAGCAAGACGCATAGCTTCTTTAGCGATCTCTTCGCTAACTCCGTTCATTTCGAACATAACACGACCGGGTTTAACTACTGCTACCCAATATTCAGGTGAACCTTTACCACTACCCATACGAGTTTCAGCCGGTTTTGCAGTGATCGGTTTGTCCGGGAAAATTTGAATCCATACTTGACCGCCACGTTTAATATAACGTGTCATTGCGATACGAGCTGCTTCGATTTGACGATTGGTGATCCATGCTGGTTCCAATGCTACCAAGCCATACTCGCCATGAGCGATTTTGTTACCGCGCATTGCACGACCAGTCATACGGCCTCTATGTTGTTTACGATGTTTAACTCTCTTCGGTAATAACATTAGTTTATGCCTCCTTCACCGGAGCAGCTTGCGCTACTTCTTTGCTTTCAGGAAGGACTTCACCTTTGTAAATCCATACCTTTACGCCGATACGGCCATAAGTGGTATGAGCTTCTGCTGTGCCATAATCAATATCAGCACGCAGAGTATGCAGAGGAATGCTGCCTTCACGATAGCTTTCGCTGCGAGCGATTTCAGCACCGCCCAGACGACCGCCAACCTGAACTTTAATACCTTTAGCGCCCATGCGCATGGTACGGCCAACACATTGTTTCATTGCACGGCGGAAAGCGATACGGCGTTCCAATTGAGATGCAATGTTCTCTGCAACCAAAGTTGCGTCCATATCCGGGGTTTTTACCTCAACGATGTTGATATCAATTACGCTGTCGGTCATTTTTTTCAAGTCGTTTTTCAGCAATTCAATGTTGCTGCCCTGACGACCGATTACCATACCAGGTTTAGCAGTATGGATAGAGATGCGGGCTCTATTCGAAGCGCGTTCTATTTCTACTTTAGAGATACCGGACAAGAACAGTTTTTCTTTAATGAATTCACGAATTTTAATATCTTCTAATAAGAATTTCTCATAGTCTTTGTCAGCATACCATTTGGAATCCCAATCTTTGATAATACCTACGCGGAGACCATGCGGATTAACTTTTTGACCCACTATCTTTTCCCTCCTTTTTCCGGGATATTATTTTTCTTTAACAGCAACTGTTACGTGGCTAGAACGTTTTAAGATTTTGAACGCTTGCCCACGGGAACGCGGATGGATTCTTTTCATGGTCGGACCTTGATCTATAAAGCAGGAAGATACGATCAGATTATCCACATTCATATCATAGTTATGTTCAGCGTTTGCAACTGCACTGCGCAGTACTTTTTCGATAACCTCAGAACCAACCTTAGGGGTATGTTTGAGGATCGCGAATGCTTCACCCACAGCTTTGCCGCGGATAAGATCAATCACGATACGCAACTTGCGCGGCGCGATGCGAACATATCTTGCAATAGCTTTTGCTTCCATGTTATTTTGCCCCCTTTCCCCTTATTTTAAAGATGTACTCTTATCGGCATGGCCTTTATAAGTACGCGTAGGAGCAAATTCTCCTAGTTTGTGGCCTACCATATCTTCAGTGATAAATACAGGCACATGTTTACGTCCATCATGGACAGCAATAGTATGGCCCAAGAAATCCGGAAGAATAGTGGAGCTGCGAGACCATGTTTTTACGACTTTTTTATCGTTAGAAGCGTTCAGCGCTTCAATCTTCTTTTGAAGACTTGCATGGACATACGGTCCTTTTTTGATTGATCTGGACACTAGGTTAGCCTCCTTTCTCTATCCTTATAATTATTTCGTTCTACGTTTTACGATTAATTTGCTAGAAGCTTTTTTCTCTTTGCGGGTACGAGTACCAAATGCACATTTACCCCAAGGAGTAACAGGACGTTTACGGCCAACAGGAGAATGACCTTCACCACCACCATGCGGATGGTCATTCGGGTTCATTACAACACCGCGGTTAGCCGGGCGAATACCGAGCCAACGAGAACGGCCTGCTTTACCGATGCAGATATTTTCAGCGTCGATATTGCCAACTTGGCCAATAGTGGCGCGGCAGTTGATATGCACTTTACGGATCTCACCGGAAGGGAGACGAAGCAGAGCATAATCGCCTTCTTTAGCCATCAACTGAGCAGAAGTACCAGCACCGCGGGCAATTTGACCGCCTTTGCCAATTTTAAGCTCAACATTGTGAACCATAGTACCAAGCGGCATATTTTTCAAAGGCAGGCAGTTGCCGATTTTGATATCAGCATCAGGTCCGCTTTCGATAACATCGCCTACTTTAAGGTCTAAAGGAGCGAGGATATAACGTTTTTCGCCATCAGCATAGTTTACTAAAGCGATACGTGCATTACGGTTAGGATCGTATTCGATGGTAGCAACACGAGCCGGAACACCGTCTTTATTGCGTTTAAAATCGATGATACGATATTGTCTTTTATTACCGCCGCCTTGGTGACGAACAGTCATTTTGCCGGTGTTATTACGACCTGCATGTTTTTGCAGTTTTTCAACCAGCGGACGGTAAGGCTTATCAGTTGTAATCTCTTCGAAGGTAGACACTGTAATGAAGCGTCTCGAAGGAGAATACGGATTAAAGCTTTTAATAGCCATTTAATTTGCCTCCTTATTACGTCAAATTACATTCCTTCGAAAAGGGGAATCGTATTGCCTTCAGCAAGTTTCACGATTGCTTTCTTATAATCGGAACGTTTGCCAACGTATTTACCCATGCGTTTGGTTTTGCCAAATACGCGTACAGTATTTACGTTTAACACTTTTACTTTGAAAATTTGTTCAACTGCCTGGCGGATTTCCACTTTGTTGGCAGTCAAAGGAACTTGGAAAGTGTATTTGTTGTCTTGAAGCATTACGGAAGTTTTTTCAGTAATGATCGGACGGAGTAAAATATCGCGAGGGTTAGCAGCCATTATGCGAGCACCTCCTCAATTTTAGCTACAGCGTCTTTTGCTAAGAACACTTTATTGTTATGAAGCAGATCAAAGCAGTTCAGGCAACCGTTGGAAAGTGCAGTGACTTTCGAAATGTTGCGTGAAGACAGCTCAACATTTTCATTAGAACCGTCAGTGATGAGTAAAGCCTTTTTATCAGCTGCATCAAAAGCAGACAGCATAGTTACAACATTTTTAGTTTTAGGAGCATCAAAGCTCAAGCCCTCAACAACTATAAGTTCACCGGCAGCAACTTTTGCAGACAATGCACAACGAATTGCCAAACGACGAGCTTTACGGGGCATTTTTTTCGCATAACTGCGAGGTTGAGGACCAAAAGTGGTACCACCACCTACCCAAATCGGAGAACGGGTAGAACCGCTGCGAGCGCGGCCGGTGCCTTTTTGTCTCCATGGTTTACGACCGCCGCCGCGAACCATACCGCGGGTTTTGGTAGCAGAAGTGCCTTGACGTTCAGCAGCCTGTTGCATAACAATTGCTTGATGTACAACAGCTTCATTAAATTCAACGCCAAACACGAGATCATTCAATTCTATTTCTTCACCGGTAGCTTGACCGGAGATGTTATATACTGATAACTTCGGCATTAGAAGCATCCTCCTTTCTTTCGCTTACGCTCTTATTTATTAGGTTTTACTGTTTCTTTGATTACAACAAAAGAACCAGCGGCACCAGGAATGGAGCCTTTGACCAAAATAAGATTACGTTCAACATCAACTTTAGCAACAGTCAAACGTTGAACAGTTACTTGTGCATTACCCATACGGCCAGGCAATTTTTTGCCTTTGATAACTCTACCGCCAGGACCGGAATGCATAGGACCCATGGAACCAGGTTCACGATGGGATTTGGAACCGTGCTTCATAGGACCACGAGCGAAATTGTGGCGCTTAATAGTGCCTGCAAAGCCTTTACCGCGGGAAATACCGGTTGCATCAATCAGTTCTCCAGCAGCAAAAATGTCAGCAGTGATTTGTTGGCCGACTGTATATTCAGAAGGAGCAGACAACCGCAATTCTTTGACAAATTTAACCGGAGTTACGCCGGCTTTGTCAAAATGGCCTTTCATTGGTCTGGTCATATGTTTTTCTTTAACTTCACCAAAGCCAAGTTGAACAGCATTATAACCGTCTGTTTCTTCGGTTTTATTTTGAACAACAACACAAGGTCCTGCTTCTACAACAGTAACAGGGATCAATCTGCCGTCAGCTTCAAAAATTTGGGTCATACCAATTTTCTTGCCTAAGATTCCTTTAGCCATTATTGCACCTCCTCCTTACAGTTTAATCTCGATATCTACGCCGGCAGGAAGGTCAAGACGCATTAAAGCATCAACGGTCTTCGCAGTCGGTTCCAGAATGTCTACAAGTCTTTTGTGGGTACGCATCTCGAATTGTTCACGAGAATCCTTGTTTACATGAGGGGAACGCAGAATCGTATAGATATTTTTTTCAGTAGGAAGCGGAATAGGGCCGGAAACCTGAGCTCCGGTACGTTTCGCAGTTTCTACAATTTTTGCAGCACTTTGATCAAGCGCTTTGTGATCATACGCTTTTAAGCGTATTCTGATTTTCTGTGATTTTGACATTAATTTTTTTCCTCCTAATCGCCCAGTTTCTAAGAACGGACATACTCCGTGAAAATCTCCCTGTCTAGCAGGCAAGCAACCTCTCACATCATCGCAGGGCCATGCAAATAAACATAAGTAAATGAGGGGCTTTTATTAGCCCCTCATTCGGGATCTAATTAAAGATTATTCGTTGATAGCAGCAACAACGCCGGCGCCAACAGTACGGCCGCCTTCGCGAATTGCAAAACGCAGACCAGGCT